>Ga0208879_1000052_pt1 | contig 120126 bp, 112 predicted proteins | sample Knorr_S15_td_Bot_FD_185605 | JGI IMG/M metagenome (GOLD analysis project Ga0208879, IMG submission 185605) | Marine microbial communities from Southern Atlantic Ocean transect - Knorr_S15_td_Bottom_ad_5009_LV_A (SPAdes) (version 2) | ecosystem: Environmental > Aquatic > Marine > Oceanic...
GTAATTCCATCAATTCATTCTGCATTAAATAATAAACACTACCTAGACTCAAGAGAATATACAAAACCCCCTAAAACTCCTTTAAAAGTATCTGATTTTATAGAAGGGGGGTCATTAATGTTCCTTGCTAGATTTAAGAGCCATAAAGTATTAACTATGGGTTCAATGAATTTCGTTGAAAGCGAGTTAGTCGGAATACATCCAGATATTTTACTTGCAGGAGTTAATCAATCTCAATTGGGACTTTATAATTATAATGAAAGGTTAATAAAAGTTACAGGATATCCTAAAACAATTATTCCTACACATTGGGATAATTTTAGATTGCCTTATGGATTTTCTCAAGAGAATAGTATTATTTTAAAATTATTGCCTTTTAAGAAGGATGTTGAGAAGTTGTCTACAAAGTCAAGTGTTAAAATTGTTAGACATTTAGAAACAATTAAAATAAATTAGATGAAAAGGAAGATTTTATATCTCTATCCATAAATTTATAATATATAACTTAAGTATAGTAAAATGGTTTTTAACGTAAAATCACATTGGGAAGATATTTATCAAAAGAAAAAACCTAATGAAGTCTCCTGGACTCAAGAAATACCTCAAACCTCAATTGATTTTTTCAAATCTTTCAAGCTTTCAAAAGACTCTTCCATTATTGATATAGGCGGAGGCGAAAGCAAGCTTGTTGATTATCTATTAAGACAAGGATATAATAACATAACTGTGCTAGATATATCAATAAATGCAATTGAGAAGGCTAAAAAAAGAATTGGAGAAAATTCAGATAAAGTAAAATGGATAGTTTGCGATATCAATGAATTCATACCTGAGAATAGTTTTGACTTCTGGCATGACAGAGCTGTTTTTCATTTTCTGACCTCTAAGAAAAATATTTCAAACTATGCTAAAATGGTTTCTGATTATGCAACAAATTTTGTGGTAGGCACGTTCTCAACTGATGGGCCAACAAAATGTAGCGGTCTTGATATATGCCAATATGATGAGATGTCAATTACAAAAACGTTTGAAACTTCTAATTTTAAAAAAGTTGAATCTAAAAGAGTCGATCATAAAACCCCATTTGGGACGATTCAAAATTTTATTTTTTGTAGTTTTACATGCACCTAAAAATTAACCTGTGGAATACAATAAATTACCTGGAACAGACATCGAGATAAGCAAAATTTGTCTAGGAACCATGACCTGGGGAACCCAAAATACAAAGCAAGAAGCATTCGATCAAATGGATTATGCTATAGATCACGGTGTGAACTTTTTTGATACTGCTGAGCTCTATCCAGTTCCTGCATCTGCTGACACCTATGCTACAACAGAAGTATATATTGGCAAATGGCTTGAAAGCAGAAAATCTAGAGACAAAATAATATTAGCTAGTAAAATTGCTGGGCCAGGAGACTATACAGCTCATATTAGGAAAACTGGATTTAAAGATGATTCTATAGAAGCCGCATTAGATCAAAGTCTCAAAAGACTGAAAACAGATTATCTTGATCTTTATCAATTACACTGGCCTGAAAGATTATCCAATTATTTTGGGAACAGGAATTTTAAATATTTTAATGACTCTTGGGAGAACAATTTTCAGGAAATACTTCTAAAATTGAAAAAAGTTATAGATTCTGGAAAAGTAAGACATGTTGGCCTTTCAAATGAAAATCCATGGGGAATAATGAAATTTTTAGAATATTCAAAAAATGAACTTCCAAAAATGATTACTATTCAAAACCCTTATTCATTATTAAATAGACTTTTTGAAATAGGTTCAGGAGAAATATGTAAAAGAGAGAATGTTGGACTACTAGCGTACTCTCCCTTAGGATATGGAGTACTTACAGGAAAATATAGAAACGGAAATGTTCCAAAAAATAGCAGACTTACCTTATTCCCAACGATGGCTAGGTATACAAATGATAATTGTAAAAACGCAACTGAGTTATATCATCAAATTGCTGAGAAACATAATCTAACATTAACACAATTAGCATTAGCTTTTGTTAACGACAGGCCTTTTGTTACAAGTACTATTATTGGGGCAACAAATATGGAACAACTAAAAGAGAATATAGATAGCATCAACACTAAACTATCTAAAGAAATAATTGATGAGATTAATCTAGCTCAAGAAAAAATTCCTAATCCTGCTCCTTAGTTTTATAATTCTTTAGGATCCTCTCCATAAGAATTGTTTCCCTGATCTCCCTCTTTGGTAAAAAATATTAATAGCAAAATAAATCCTGCTATGGGAATAAATGCAACAAGATACATCCATCCACTTTTCCCGATATCATGTAGTCTCCTTACTGCAACTGCAATACCAGGAACAAGAACAAATAATGCATATGCAATATATAATGGGCCATAGCCCACCAATGGGTAGACAATACCAAAGGAATAATCTAATAAAACAGCCAAAAGGGCAAAAATAAAGTTCCATAAAGTAAACATCCAATACTCTTTTCTTCTTGCTCTACCATTAAAATCAGAATACGATTTAATTACTTTTATATACCATTCCATAATTAATTTTATTTTCCATAAAATTAATAGCATTTTTTTAATTTTATATGATGAATTATAAAAAACTAGTTCTTTCAACAAAAAAAGTTGAAAGAATAGTTAAAAAGGAATATGGTATTGAAGGATCTGCATCGAAGCTTCCGGGAGAAATTGATATTAATTATAAAATTTCAACTAAAGATTCTCAAGATTATATATTAAAAATTTCAAGACCAGATACAACTGCAGATTATCTAGACTTTCAAATTAAAATTTTAAAATTCATTAATTCCAAAAAAAAGAATCTCCCTATTCCTAAAATTGTTTTAAATAAAAAAAAGAAAGAAATATCTAAAATTGAAGATGGTTCTAGAGTTAAAAGGACAGCTAGGCTTCTGACATGGATTCCTGGAAGACTTTGGAGCTCTGTTAATCCCCACCTAGACAATTTACGCTTCAGCTTAGGAGAAAAAAGTGGAATGATAACTAAGTTACTAGATGGTCTTGATCATAAAATAGCTCATAGAAAATTTGAATGGGATATAGCTCAATCACTTTGGACAAAAAAACATTTAAATCTTTTTAATAATGATCAAAAAAAAATATTAAAATATTTTCATAAAAAGTTTGAATCTAAAAAAGACGAATACAACCAGCTTCGAAAATCTATTATTCATAATGATATAAATGATAATAATATTATTGTTTCAGAAGATCTAATTAATCCATCTGTACAGTCAATATTTGATTTTGGAGATGCTATAAATACTCAAATAATTAATGAAGTTGGAACAGCATGTGCATATGCAATTATGAACCAGAATGATCCTTTAGATGCAGCATTACCTGTATTATCAGGATACCATAATGCTTATCCATTAAAAGAGAATGAGATTGATCATTTATATAATGTTATTGCAATGAGACTTGTAATATCAGTAACAAAATCTGCAATCAATAAAACCAAAGAGCCTGGAAACAAATATCTTCTGATCAGTGAAAAACACGCTTGGGAATTATTACACAAGTGGTATAATATTAGCTCTGAATTTGCAACTTATAATTTTAGGAATTCATGTGGTTATAGTTCACACCCAAATTACGAAAAGTTTAAATCTTGGGCTTTAAAGCAATCGATTCCTATTACAAATTTATTTCCCTCTGTTAAAAAGACTAAATTCAATAATATAGACTTAAGTGTTTCAACAAAATTTATTGAGCCTAGCGAAGTTGGAGATCTTGAAATATTTCAATATAAAATTGAGAGACTTCAAGAAAAGTTCCCTGATAAAATTTTAGCTGGTGGTTATTTAGAACCTAGAGCTTTATATACAACGGACAAATATGGAAAAAGCGGTAATTCTGGAAATGAGAATAGAACAATACATATAGGCTTAGATTTTTGGCTTCCTCCAAAAACTCCTGTTCATTCAATATTTGATGGAGAGGTAGTAATGGCTACAAATGATGCTGGAGATAAAGAATATGGCGGCCTAGTTGTTTTAAAGCATAAAGCTAAAGACTTCAATTTTTATACACTTTATGGTCACAACTCTGTCAAAAGCGCAACAATAAATTCGGTTGGTGATAAAATTAAAAAAGGAGATAAAATTTCAGAACTAGGAAATTATCCTGAAAATGGAAACTGGCCGCCTCATCTTCATTTTCAAATAATGTTATCAATGATGGATTTTAAAATTGATTTTCCTGGCGTGGTGTATTTTAATCAAATAAATATTTGGAAAGAAATATGTCCAGATCCAAACTTATTTTTTAAATCTAAAAGTCTTGATTCAAAACAAGAGATTAGTAGCCATGAACTAATTAATTTTAGAAAGAAACATCTTGGTTAAAGCTTAAAACTCCATTATAATGATCCTATCAGAATTGTAAAAGGTGCAGGTCAATATTTAATGGACAATACAGGGAGACTATATCTTGACACAGTTAATAATGTCGCTCATGTAGGACATGAAAATCCATTTATAGTAACTGCAGGTCAAAAACAAATGGCTGTTCTAAATGCTAATACAAGATATTTGCATGAAAGCATAAATACACTAGCAAAAAAACTTCTTAAAACCCTTCCTCAAGAATTATCTGTTTGTCATTTTGTTAATTCAGGAAGTGAAGCAAATGAATTAGCACTAAGAATGGTAAAAGAATCTACAGGTCAAATAGTAATTAATCAGAACTCAATAAACTCTGTAATTTAAGAAATAGCATTGTTGTTGAAATCGACTTTGAGTATTTGAATTTCAATCAAATTGACTAAAATATAGTAACTTTGACAATCTTTAAGTAAGAAGCATGAAAACAAAATCTGAAATTGTTGACAATTGGCTGGTTCGCTATACTGGTCTTGAACTTGAGAGTTTTGGGGAGTATATATTGCTTACAAACTTTGATAAATATGTTGAAATCTTTTCCAAAATAATGAAATGTAAAATAGAGGGAGAAGATAAGCACATGCCTTCTGCAACATCGAATAATATTACTATAATTAATTTTGGAATGGGGAGTCCAAACGCTGCGACTATAATGGATTTACTGTCAGCCATTAATCCTAAAGCTGCCCTTTTTTTAGGAAAATGCGGAGGTTTAAAAAAGAGAATTGATATTGGTGATTTTGTTCTTCCAATTGGAGCTATTCGAGGGGATGGTACTTCAAATGATTACTTCCCACCAGAGGTTCCTGCTATGCCATCTTTCTCTTTGCAAAAAGCTATATCAACTACAATTCGTGAGCATGAGATTGATTATTGGACAGGAACTGTATATACTACAAATAGAAGAGTTTGGGAATATGATAAAAGTTTTAAAGATTATCTTAAAAAGACAAGAGCTTATGCTATAGATATGGAAACTGCTACACTATTTACAGTTGGATTTCATAATAAAATTCCTGTTGGAGCGTTTTTATTAGTCTCTGATTCTCCAATGTTTCCAGAAGGAGTAAAGACATTAGAAAAAGATGAGATTGCTTCAAAACAATTTGATAAAAAACATATCGAGATTGGCATTGATTCTCTTAATAAGTTACAAGATAATGCTGAAACTGTTAGGCATTTAAAATTTTAAAGAGTGCGAGAAATAAAAAGAAATCAACATCTAGAAATACCTGGAAACCCATCAACTTCAAAAACTAGTGCAAATAAACTAAACGATCGATCTGATGGAAAGAGGCTTAGAGTTTTAAGTGAAGATGATTGGAAATTTTGGATTTATAATGGTTATATAGTAATCAAAAATGCTGTTTCTAAAGAAGAGGCAAAACAGACTGCAGATTTTTTATGGGAATTTGAAGAAAAAGACCCTAATAACATTGACACATGGTATGAAGCTCCAAGAGCTAAATTGAAAATGAAAGAATTAGTTGGTACTGGAATGGTTGAGTGTTATAACAATCAGCATCTATGGAACAACAGAATGACTCAAAGAGTTTATGACTCATTTGTTGATATTTGGGGAAATGAAAAACTCTGGGTAACTATTGATAGGGCCAATTTAAATTTTCCAATGAGAGATGGATATAAGTATAATGCATTTATTCACTGGGACTATGATCCTGATGAATATCCAGTTAATGTACAGGGAGTTCTTGCACTAGGTGATCAAACAGATGAAAACATGGGAGGTTTTCAATGTGTGCCAGAATTATACCGTGATTTTCATACCTGGAAGCTAACCCAACCAAAAGACAGAGATAAATTTAAACCGGATACTACAGAATTCAATCCAGTAAAAGTTAAAATGGAGGCAGGAGACCTTTTAATTTTTAATAGTCTTTTAGCTCATGGTATTAGAGAAAATAAAAGTGATAAAGTTAGAACAGCTCAATATATTTCTATGATGCCAGCTGAAGAAAATGATTTAGAGTTAAGAAATTGGAGAATAGATTCCTGGAAAAATAGAATTGCACCTGAGGGATATGCATTTCCTGGAGATCCAAGAAAATTTGAGCAAAAAAAATATCAGACTGCCAAATTAAATGAGTTAGGCAAAAAACTTTTAGGGTTACAAAACTGGTAACCTGTTTTTTTCAAATCCGTAAATCATGAATAAGGGAGATAAGAAATTGTCTCCCTTTTTTTGATTAAAATATCTTTAGTTTAATTTTAACAATTATGATATATTAGATTAAAATTATGAAAAAAATTATAGTATTAGGATCAGGTCTTGTAGGCAGTGTTATGGCCAATGATCTTGCAAAAAATTACGAGGTTACATCTGTAGATATTTCAACTAAGAATTTAGAAAAAATACAATCAGAAAAAATAAATAAACTTTGTGCAGACGTATCAGAAAAAGATGTTTTAGAGAATTTAATTAAGAATTTTGATTTAGTTGTGGGAGCTCTTCCAGGTTTTATGGGATATAACATAATGAAAAGAGTTATTGAAGCAAAAAAAAATATTGTAGACATTTCTTTTTATTCTGAAGATCCTTTTGACTTAGACAAAATAGCAAAAGAAAACAATGTTGTTGCTATAATGGATTGCGGTGTAGCCCCAGGAATGGGAAACATTATTTTTGGACACCACAACAAAACAATGAATATTACCGACTATGAGTGTTTGGTTGGCGGATTACCTAAAAAAAGAGAATGGCCATTTGAATATCAAGCCGTTTTTTCTCCCATAGATGTAATAGAGGAATATATTCGTCCTGCAAGATATGTACAAAATGCTCAGCTTGTCACAAAAGAGGCGTTATCAGATACAGAACTTGTTGACTTTAAAAACATAGGAACATTAGAAAGCTGGAATTCTGACGGACTGCGAACATTAATTAAAACAATGAATCATGTTCCTAATATGATTGAAAAAACTCTGCGGTATCCTGGATGTATAGAGTATTTAAAAGTATTAAGAGCTTGCGGATATTTTTCTTATGAGCCCATAGAGATAAACGGAAATAAAATTAGGCCAATTGATTTAACTTCAAAATTATTATTTCCTATGTGGGAAATGAAACAAGGAGATCAGGATTATACAGTTATGAGGATTAAAATTTCAGGTGATGAAAACGGAAAGCAAGTTTGCTACACATATAATTTGTTAGACAAGTATCAAGATAAAACAATTTCAATGGCAAGAACAACAGGGTATACTTGTACTGCTGTTGCTAATTTAGTTATAGAAGGAAAGTATGACAAAAAAGGCATATCTCCACCAGAGTTTTTATGGGAACACTTCAATGAGATTAATAAATATTTAGGAGATAGAAACGTAATTTATAATATCCAAAAACAAGAGCTAAAAAACAAATAATAAGTCGTGAGATATCTTCTTGTACCAGATAAATTTAAAGGTTCTTTGACTTCAAAAGAGGTTATTCAATCACTTAAGAAAGGAATATTAAAATTTGACCCCAAAGCAGAATTTAAATCATATATTATTTCAGATGGAGGAGAAGGATTTTTACAATCTTTAGAGTTACTACTTGAGTTAAAAAAAGTGAAAATAAAAAGTAAAAACAGTCTCCTAAGTCCAATAAGTTCATATTACATGATTGACGAAAAAATGAATAGGGCCTATATAGAACTTGCAAAATCATCTGGACTAATAAATCTTTCCAAAAATGATAGGAACCCATTATATACATCAACATATGGCACGGGTATTGAAATTAATGATGCTATAAAAAAAGGAGTAAAAGAAATTTTTATTGGAATTGGCGGAAGTAGTACAAATGATCTTGGTTTAGGAATTTTCTCTGCATTAGGTGTTATTTTTCTAGATAAGTATAATAATGAAATTATACCAACTGGATCTAACCTATTTAAAATATCTAAATTAATTATCTCAAATTCGTGTGAAAATAAAATTAAAAAAGTTAAATGGTTTATTGTAAATGATGTAGAAAATATTCTTTTTGGAAAAAACGGTGCGGCTTATACTTTTGCTGAACAAAAGGGAGCAAACAAGAATGATATCAAAAAACTTGAATCTGGAGGTATAGCAGTACATGAAATATTGTCAAGTTATTTCAAAAAAGATTATTCAAAAATTGAAGGAGCTGGAGCAGCAGGAGGCTGTGGATATGGCCTGAAACTATTCACAGACGGAGAATTTATTAATGGCATAGATATTCTTTTAAAAATTATCGATATAGATAGGATTATAACAAAAGACATTAAGTATATATTTACAGGTGAAGGTCAGATTGATCATCAAACCCTAAATGGTAAAGCAGTATATAGTTTAACTAAAAGATTAAAAAAATTTAATATACCTATATTATTGATTTGCGGAAAAAACATATTAACGAAAAATGAATGGAGCCTCTTAGGTGTTGAAAATATTATTTCATTATCAGATACAGGTCATAATCATAGTTATTGTATGAAAAACGCAAAACAATTAATAGAAGAGACAGTTGAAAGTTATTTAAAAACTAAAGATTCTTAATTACTTTATATTTTTTATAAAATATAAATATTTAATAGGGAGTTAGTATAAAAATAGAACAGATGAATTATTTAATCTTCATAGTGTTAATATGCATAATATTATTTTCCACTCTTAAGTTTAAGATAAATCCATTTTATTCATTAATAATTTCTGCATTTATTGCTGGAATTGGTTTTGGTTTTGATATAACTAAATCTATTAAACTAATAGTTGAAGGGTTTACAAATATTCTAATTGGAATAGGACCACTAATACTAGCTGGATCAATCCTAGGAGTATTTCTTGAAAAAACAGGAAGTACAAAAAAAATGGTAAATGTCTTTGTTGAAATGCTTGGAGCGAAAAATTCTCCATTTTCATTAAATATGATTGGTTTTATAATTTCAATTCCTGTCTTTTGTGATGCTGCATTTATATTGCTTTCATCTGTTATAAAGGAAGTAAGTAAAAAAACCGGGTATAAATTAATTATTCTATCAATTTGTTTAGCTACAGGTTTGTTCTCTGCACATGTCTTTGTACCTCCAACTCCTGGTCCTATTGCTGCTGCTGAAATAATTGATGCTCCAATTGGCTTGCTATTAATTGTTGGATTATTTACTGGGCTTATTATTTCCATAGTAGGATATCTTTGGACAAAAGTTTCTCTCAAAAAATATTATAATATTCCAATTATTAAATCAGAAAAAAAGGAGATCAATGATTCAAAAAATAAGTTTTTAATATTTACCCCAATTATTGTTCCAATAATTCTAATTACCATATATTCCTTTATTGAGTCCCCTTATTATACTGTGAAGAATAACTTTTGGATAGATATAATTAAGATATCAGGTAAACCTGAGATTGCAATTTTAATTGGTTCCTTTCTAAGTCTTTTTTATATTCAAAAAAAACAGGTAAATCAAATTTATAATTGGATTAGCACTGCTGTTAAGAATTCATTCAATATCATCTTAATTACAGGGGCTGGAGGAGCTTTTGGTTTTATTCTTAGATCATCAAATTTTATAGAACTATTTAACACAAATCAAATAAATGGTATTGAAGGAATTGTGATTGCATTTATTATGGCCGCAGTTATAAAAACTGTTCAAGGATCCTCCACTGTATCTATAATTACTACAGCTGCATTTATAGCACCAATATTACCAAGTTTAGGAATTACATCTGATATTGGGAAGGTTATTACTATTATTGCTATTGGATCAGGGTCAATGACAGTATCTCATGTTAATGACAGTTATTTTTGGGTAGTTTCTAAATATTCCGGTCTTCAATTAAAATATGCGCTAAGATATTTTACTATTGCTACCCTTATTCAAGGCTTAGTTGGTTTAAGCTTATCTATAATACTTTATATTTTCTTAAATTAGTTGCTATGAAAAAATATTTATGGTTATTTATAATAATATTTATGAGTTCATGTAATGGAAATAAAAAGCAAGTAGTTTTTTTGGGAGATTCAATAACCGAGGAAGGAAGAACATTAGAACTTGGATTCATTAATTTATTAGAAGAAAGTCTTGACTCAGAAAAATTTAATTTGATTGGAAAGGGAATATCAGGAGATAAAGTATCAGACCTATTGGTTAGATACGAAGATGATGTATTAGTTCAAAACCCTGATATCGTTTTTATATATATTGGAATAAATGATGTTTGGCATTCATATGATGTAGGGAAAGGGTCAGATATAGACTTTTATGAAAAAGGTTTAAGAAAAATAATTACTGATATAAAAAAAAGAGGTGCTAAAATTATTTTATGCACTCCAACTGTTATAGGAGAAAGGGTAACCTTTGAAGATGAATTAGAAATTAAACGAGATCAAGAGCTTGATGCATTTTCAGGAGTAGTCAGAAATCTTGCATCTGAATTCAACACTGAATTACTGGATTTAAGAACAATATTTAAAGATTATATTGCTGATAACAATAAAAACAATGATTATCAAGATTTCCTAACTGATGATGGGGTTCATCTAAATGATGCTGGAAATAAATTGATAGCAGAAAAAATGTTAAATTATATAAATTAAAAAGCTGAAATTACTCTTCAAAATATATTTAGTGACTAATACTTTATCTATAATTTACTAGTTTATGATTATATGAAAGGTATAAAGGATGCTTGGGTGTCTTATTTTTATTCTTTCCAAAACACTTAGGGTTTGAGATGATTTGTTTTAACCATTCTGGCTCTTCAAAAGAATTTCCCCAACCATAAACAACATCTTTAATTAAACCTGTCATCTTTTTTATTTCATGAATATTTTTTTTAGAAAACATTAAATCTTTATCTAAGAGTTCTGATGGATATGGCGTTATATATGAAAATAAATTTCCAACATAAAAACCTCCATAACCATATAACTTAGCAAATTTTATTAGCCTTCTAATTGTTGGATCATCTTGATAATTATCTGCTAAAGAAGGATTCAACATAATAAACAAAACTTTTGGTTTATCATTATCCCAGATTCTTTTTAAACTATAACGATACTTTTTATCTTTACTAAGTAAGGCATGTCTTTTAATTGTACTTTCTTGCAATTATTAGAATATTAGTTTCATAAAATACATAAATTTGCTCATATTTAAATTATGAAAGATTTAATCATTATTGGTGCAGGACCAATTGGATTATCCTGTGGGATTGAAGCAAAAAAAAATAATCTTGAATATCTTATTATAGATAAAGGAATGCTTGTAAATTCTATTTTTAATTATCCAACCAATACAACTTTCTTTTCGACTTCTGATAAACTTGAGATTGGAGATATCCCTTTTATTTCTCATAATGTAAAACCAACAAGAACTGAAGCTTTGGAATACTATAGAAGAGTCTCTAATAGTTGGGAATTAAACTTAAGCCTCTATAATGAAGTATTAAAAATGAAAAATGAAAATGATTATTTTTCAATAACTACTCAAAACGGAAAGTTTGAATCAAGAAATATTGTTATTTGTACAGGGTTCTATGATATTCCATATTTATTAAATATTCCTGGAGAAAATCTAGATAAAGTTCTGCATTATTATAATGAATCACATCCTTATTATCAAATGGATATAGCAATTGTTGGTGCTGGTAATTCTGCTGTAGATGTTGCTCTTGACACATATAGAAAAGGTGCAAAAAGCGTTACTATGGTTATACGAGAAAATGAAGTCGGAGAAAATATAAAGTATTGGGTCAAACCTGACATTATGAATAGAATAAACAACAAAGAAATACAAGCATATTTTAATTCAGAAATTACTGAGATAAAAGAAAAAAGTATAACCGTTAAAACTCCAGAAAAAAATTTAGAATTAAAAAATGATTTTGTGCTTGCAATGACAGGATATCAACCAAACTATAATTTATTAGAGAATCTAAATGTAGAAATCCTAGATGATGAATTCAAAACTCCTTCTTGTAATGAAAAAACAATGAAAACAAATATAGAAGGTGTGTTTTTAGCTGGAGTTATATGCGGAGGACTTAAGACCAACAAATGGTTTATTGAAAACTCTCGAGACCATGCAGAGAAAATATTATCTACTATTATTAAAGACCTCTAGTTTTTATATATCTTAATTACTTCTCCTTTTTTTATAACTAAATCTACATTTTGAAGCAGCGAAATATACTTCAAAACATTTCCTTTTACTGCTATAATATCTGCTTGTTTCCCAACAGTTATTGTTCCAACTTTATCTGAAACACCCATAAAGAAAGAAGGCCAATATGTTGCAGATTTTATTGCGTCAAGAGGATCAACATCCATAATATTAACCCAAACATCTAATTCATTCCAGGTGCTTTGAGAGTGGAATTTCATTGGAATACCACTATCTGTTCCAATCATCATTACAACCCCTGAATTTCTAAGTTGATTAAACTTTGTTTTTAATGTTGGTTTTCTAATTGGTGTTAATTGAAAGTATGGAAGCTCACCAGGCTTTAAAATTGATTTTTTTATATCGGTTATAATTGAATCCGGTAAACCTAAATGCCATGAATCATTATCAAGATGCTCATTGTTTTTTATAATATCTGTATAATTGTATAGTCCCTCTATAGTTGGTGTCCAGAATAATGGACCTATGTTCATTTGCCCTGTTCTCTCGTTGATCATTTCTATAATATCATCTGGATATTTTGGAGCTGATGATAGTCCTGTATGTTCAAAATTATCAATACCTGCTCTGAGTCCTAATCTAATTTCTTCAGGACGGTGAGAATGAGCAACAACTTTCAAGTTATTTATATGGGCCTCATCTACAATTGCAGACAATTCTTCATATGTCATTTGGTCTTGATCAATAAGTTTGATCACATCAACACCAGCATTTGCTAAGGTTTTAATTTTATTTCTTGCATCCCTTTCGCCATTTACCCCCCATCTAAATTGTTCAGTTCCTGGATAAGGTTTTTTTTGAATAAATGGACCACTTACATACATTGTTGGACCAGGAATCTCTCCTATATTTATTTTATCTCTAACTGCTATACTTTCATCAAGTGGACCACCTAAATCTCTTGCACTTGTAACTCCCGCCATAAGAAGTTGATGAGCTGATGAAGGCATAATTACATCTTTAAATAGTTTTGAATATGTTTTATCCCAATAATCATAATCTGAATGACCATTTATCATTAGATGAACATGCATATCCCAAAGACCTGGCATTACAGACATCCCTTCAGTACTAATTATTTCATAATCACTACTTATCTCTATGGTACTTGTTGTTCCAACTTCTATAATTGTTTCATCTTCTATTAATATTACACTGTCATGTATTGGAACATTCCCATATCCATCAATTAAAGTACCCCCTACTAAAGCCTTCTTTTGAGAAAACGAGAAAAATGAGATCATTAATAATGTATATAATAAAATGTTTTTCATATTCAAATTTAAGAATTAATTGCTTTAGATAATAACAAATGGTTTATTGAAAACTCTCGAGACCATGCAGAGAAAATTATTTCTGAAATTTTAAAGGACTAATCAAGTTTAGTTTTATCTAATTCAACTATTGTATTTAATAATACATTAGCTCCCTTATAAATCATTTCAAAAGAAGTAAACTCTTCAGGTGAATGACTAATTCCATCCCGACTTGGAACAAAAATCATTGCAGTAGGAGCAATTAGTGCCATATCCTGTGCATCATGCCCTGCACCAGATGGCATAACCTGAGTAGAATACTTAAAATCTTCGGAAGCTTCTTTGATTATATTCATTATTCTCTTATCCATTAGAGCTGGATCTCCAGTTGCGTCAATAGGCTCAAATTCAATTTTAGTTGAAGTTTTTTGAGCAATAATTTTTGCATTTTGATTTATAAGATTGAACATATCTTGAATCTTTTTTGAGCTTAAGTCTCTGAGCTCAAGACTTAAGTTTACAAAGCCTGGAATAACATTAGGCACACCTGGCTTTGCTGCAATTCTCCCAACTGTTCCTACCTGAGCTCCTTCAAAACTATTTACTACCTTATTTACCATAAGAATAAATTGGGCTGCTGCTATCATTCCATCTTTTCTATCACTCATAGGAGTTGTTCCTGCATGATTTGCAAAACCATATATATTTACATCCCACCATTTAAGTCCAACGATTCCTTCTACTATACCTATATCAATATTATTTTTATATAATTTATTTCCTTGCTCAATATGCATTTCCAGAAAAGCATGTATATCTCCCTGTGCTCTTTTAACTTCAAAAATTTTGTTGGAATCCCCTCCTATTCTATTAACTCCCTCTCCATTTGTATATCCTGAAACAGTTTTTACCATTAATGTTCCTTCATTTATTTTACCTGCCAATGCCCTGCTTCCAAGAAGTGCACCTTCCTCATTAGAAAAAATTATCATTTCTAAAGGATGATCTAATTTTATATTTTTACTAATTATAGTCTCTAGAACTTCAATACTTGCAATCACACCTACTTGACCATCATAATGACCACCATTTGGGACAGCATCAATATGCGATCCAAAAGAAATTGGTTTAAGGTTTTGTTTATTCCCTTCATAAAATGCGATTACATTTCCAGCAAAATCAGTATGAACTTTAGCACCTAAACTTTTAAGTTTGTCTTTTAAATAGATCCTTGCCTGAATATCAAAATTACTATATGCAACTCTATCATTTCCCTCATTTGCATTATTACCAAATTTTTTAAGATTATAAAAGTTTGTTTCAATCCTTGACTTATCGACTTTATAATTTTGACCAGATAAATTAGAACTTACAAAAAACAATAAAAGAAGAAGAATATTTTTCATTTTATTTTCCATTCATTGCTTTAGATAATAACAAATGAAAATGATGGACACCTTTCTCCATAGTTGGTGAAAATCTACCCGTCGAATAATATCTAGAGTTTAATCCTTTATGAACACCTTCAACAACAAATTCATCTTCTCTTTCAACTTTATCTAGACCAGATCCAGCACCACTATCTAGTCTTGATTCATCAAGCACATAACTTAAGTATGCAACTTTTGTTTTATTTCTGTTAATAGGCTTAACAATATTCATAGAAAGTCCCCAAGGATAAAAGTTTAACATAAAATTTGGATATATCCAATAATAATATCCTGCTATGTTTTTACCATAGTCTTGATGTCCTTTAGGGAAATCAAAAACATTATCCCCATCTTTTGCATACCCTATTTGTACATTAAAATAATCATCAATTTCAGTTTCATAATCTCCATGATCTAGAACACTATTTAAATCATCATGTACAAAAGGGATATGAAAACCTTCTAGATAATTATCACAATATAAAGCCCAATGAGAGTTTACCATATAGTCTTTACTTAAATCAGATCTATATTCTAAATGATCTAGGTTAAGAAAGGAGACCCTCTCATATATTTTAGCAAACACATTATCTATATCAAAATTCGGTTCAAGTCCAACAAAAATAAATGGACCTAATTTTTCCAGGGGGAATCCTCTAAGGCTATCACATTCTCTTGGGAAATCCTTAGCTGTTTGAAATTCTGGCATTGAAATAAAATTACCATCTAAATCAAATTTTCTTCCATGGTAGAGACACTTTAAGTCTTTTACCTGTCCTGTATTATGGATGATAATATTTGCTCTATGAGTACAAACATTAGACAAACATTTTAAACTTTCATCTTGGTTTTTAACAATTAGCAAAGGCTCATTTATAAACCCTTGCATAAATTCAAATGGATAAGTATTTACATTTATTGGAAGTATTGAATTATGTCCAACAAACTGCCATGAATTAGCAAAAACCTTTTCTTTAACTTCCTCAAATTGCTCATCATTTTTATAAAAACTTGATGGCAGTGTTTCAGCTTTATTTATATCAGGATCAACAAAAAAATTATTCATTTTATTATAAAATTTCTTTATAAATATAAATATACATATTAGATTTACACAAGAAAAAAAATACACGACTTCTCTTAATGGGAAAACACTAACTATAACAACTTAAACTATTCAATTGAAAAAAAAAGTATTTCTGTCTTTATTCATGTTAGTCCTTATAAACGGAATTGCAAATTGTCAATCTGAAGATTTTTTAGATGAATTTGAGAAATTGATTGATAATGAAAACGTTCAACTAATCCCTGATAAAATGATCATTACTCAAAAAATTTTTTGGGGAGAAAAGGGTTTATTAAGAAAAGTAGGGATTTCAAAATTAAATATTGAAAACAGGGAAAAAGAATTAATTCTTAGAGAAAAGATGTTAAAAGCACACCAAATAATTGGGTATGTTACATTTGCTGCAATGATTGCCCAAGGAATAATTGGCGGAAAACTTTATAATGGGGAAAATGATTTGTATGATACACATAAAAATCTAGGGAACTTTGTAACTGCAAGCTATTTTGCTGGTGCTAGCTTATCTCTTTTAGCTCCTCCTCCAATTATTTCAAAGGAAATTAAGGGGCTAAATAATATAAAAGCTCATAAAATATTGGCAAATCTTCACTTACCAGCAATGATTGCCACAAATATATATTCAGATAGAGACAGAGATATTCATAAAGCATCTGCTTATACTGCATTTGCAAGTTACGCTCTAGCACTTATTACAATTACATTTAATTTTTAATGAATAAAACTTTATTATTTACACTACTTATTTCTTTTAATCTTTGTTCACAAGAACTTTGGAAAATAGATCTTGATAATGCCTCAATAGAATATTCAGGGAGTCATTTTATACATAACTGGAGTGCTCAAAACAATAAAATTTCTGGTTTATTAAATATCAAAAACTCTTTAATTGAAAATATAGGAGTCATTGCAAAAGTTGAAGATTTTAATAGTGGTAATTCAAGTTTAGATAGCAATGCTATGGGGGCAGTTGAAGCATTACGGTTTCCAAATGTGATATTTAGATCAAATAGTATAGAGCATAATGGAGAAACTATTTATATAGCAGGATCACTTGAGTTTCATGGCATAAAAAAATATATAGAGATTGAAGCTGAAATAGAAGACACAGAAGATCTTATAAAAATTTATACAACCTTCAAGGTAAAACTTTCTGATTTTGAAATAAAAAGACCATCACTGTTTCTAAAAAAAATAGAAGATGAAATAGCTGTAGAGATAAACTTAACTTTTTCTCCCAGTTAATGTCGGTGGAACCTAATCGAAACAAATCCTAAAACTTTTGGTAAAGACGCTTTCCAGTAATTCCATGTATGAGCTCCATCTCTAACTCTATACTCATGCTTAACCCCTTTCTTCTTCATTGCCAGATGTAATAAACTACTATCTTCATATAAATAATCATCATCACCACAGTCAAGATACCATGCAACTGAATTTAACTCTTCTGTAGATAATTTATCAATTAAAATTAGTGGATGGTTTGCATTCAGTAAGTTTTGAGTTTCAATTTTATCATTAAAATAGTAATTATATCTACTTATCCATTTTTGAAAATCATCTATATCTTTAGGCCCAATCGCTGGACTAAGGGGTGCAGCAGAAGAAAAAAGATCAGGTCTATGAAGGGCATAAACTAATGTACCTCCACCTCCCATAGATAGTCCTGAAATAGCTCTGTATTGTTTCCCTTTTTTTATTCTATACTCTGATTCAACATGCGGAATAAGCTCCTCAAAGAAAAAGTCTTCATAAAACCAGTCTCTATCAGGATAATTAATATAACCTGTAACTCCAGTATTAGCATCAGGCATTACTATTATCATCGGAGTAGATATCCCAGAATTTATTGATTCATCTGTAATTCTTTGGACATCTCCTAGTTTAATCCATCCTGTTTGGTCGTCTCCTAGACCATGAAGTAAATACAAAACAGGATAGCTTCTTTCTGATGAATCATAATCAGCTGGTAAATAAACAGCATAACTTCTTTCTTGATTTAATATTTTACTATTCACCTTAAGATTGTCAAATACTCTACTGTCTTGAGATAAGACAAGAGTTGACGTAAAAAGAATAGCGATTTGAAATAGTTTTCTTATAATATTCACGGTTAAAACAATATAGTCATAAATTTATTACCTTTATTTTTTAACCAAAAATTTAGATATGAAAAATTACATAACAATTTTACTAATGAGTCTGGCAATTATAGGTTGTCAAGCTCCAAATGCAGATCCAGATGGAAGAACTTTAATAGATCCTTTGGATTTAATTGCAGTTTCAGAAGCTTTTAGTGATGCATTAAATTCTGCAGATATTGAAACAGCATCATCTATGTTAAGTGAAGATGTTTCATGGTATTTCCCAAATGGTGTAACCGTTGAAGGAAAAGAGGCAGTTACTGAACTTCTTGCAACTACAACTCAAATTTGGACTACTATTGACCAAAATAGTGGAGATACAATACACCTTGGTGTAACAGGTGGTGAAGAAGGAGAAGAATGGAAAGCGCTGCTTAGCTGGGGGAAAGCAACATATGCAAATGAAGCTACATCTATCACTATACCTTATCACCAAGTAACATGGTTTACTGATGATAATCAAATAGCTAGAATTTCTGGATACTATGATAGAACAGAGTTAGTAGCTAGCTATGATGAAGATCCTATAAAGTAGATCAATTACTTTTATATTTTAAAAAACCCTCAAAATTACTTTTGAGGGTTTTTTGTTGTTAAGTCAAATTCTCATTGACTCTTTTTAGACTATTAACCAATTTGATTTAGACTAAAAACAAATACAATTTCAAATTATGAATTTAATTTATCTTATCTCTTAATTGGTTAAATTAGTTATTTACAAGATTTCAACAATTACTCTTGACTTATATTCTTTACCACATATTGTTTTAATGTAATTATCTTTCCATCAACAATATAATATGATTCATGATTTTGATTAACATATCCTTCTGAGTCATCAGTAGGAGGATAGGTTACAGTGAATCCAGCCTGAACATGTTCACCACCAATAGATGGATCTAGATCTACAGAAAATGAATAGTCATATGTCCATGAAACAGATGTTCCTGAAGTCATTGCTTCAACAAAATCATCGAATGTATTACTTGTTTTCCCTTCATAAGAAGTAAAAACAAGAGAATCTGCAAAATAAGGTCTCATTGCTTCATAATCCTGGGTAGCCCAAAGACCATCAACCGTAGAAACAATATCAATTGCATCTTGAGTACCTAAATGCCATTGCATTTCAGCATTCTCACCTGTAACAAAACCAATAGTCCTTTCAGGTGCATCACATGATCCAAGCAATAAAGCAATAGATAACATGAATAGTTTAGATAAATTTTTCATTTTAAATTGATTTTTGAATAAGCGTAAAGATAAGGAATACAATATTAGAAGATTTATGCTATTGTACTATTTTTATAATGTATCATTTTTAAATCACTAAATTAAGTATAAACTAATTTATTTAAATAATTATTTAAAATATTAAATATATATTTGTTTATAATTACTATAATTAAGTTTAAGTAAAATAATATTTAGTATTAATAATACATATAAATAATACATTAAATAAATGAAAAAAATAAACCTATTCATCATTATATTGCTATTTTCTTCATGTAGTATAGAATTATTTCGTAATAACACAGAAATTGAAAAAGAAGATAGTGTTGATATAGCACATTTTACGTCTATTGAATCTGAAAAACTTGGATTCCCATTTTCTGACGCTACTATAGTAGATAATATTATATATGTTTCAGGACAGGTAGGAAACTTCCCTGGCACTACAGAATTAATTTCTGGAGGTATTGGACCTGAAACAACACAAGCACTTAATAATATAAAGTCAATACTAAATCAGATAGGAAGTTCAGCTGACAATATTTTTAAATGCCTTTGTATGCTGTCTGACATTGATGATTATTCAGAAATGAATAAAGCATATAGAATGTTTTTTGAAGAAAGCGAAAAACCATCTAGAAGCACTTTTGCAGGAAGTGGATTAGCTTTAAACGCAAAGATTGAAATAGAATGCTGGGCAGTTAATAAGTAGTTATTTTCTAGGAACCCTAACTTTTAATTCGGAAATAAGCTCTAACAATAATTCATCTGCTTTATCGTCAGCAACAGATCTTTTTTTAGTATCAAATTCATTGTAAACAGTTTTAAAGTGAGTTGTAGTTTTCTTATTAATTTTCTTAAGAAGATATGCTTCTTGAACTCTTCTTAAAAAAATACTTTTTGAATTAATTGTCATACTGGCTTAAAATTATAAAAAAATAGATACTACACAACTTATTCTCAATAAAATTGAGACTATAAGCCAAATAAATATTGGAATTTTAAAAATAATTGCGAACGGTTAGCAATGTAATGCTTTGAATTATAGTCTGGAAAGTCCTTAATAGCATTTTGATTACCTCCAATATAGAAGATAGTATCTGGATTTGGCGTCCATGAAACAAGCGGTTGAAAGAAAAACTTTTTTGAAAATTCATTATACTCAGATATAAATCTAAGGTTTAGATCATTTGTAAATTGGTATCTTAAATCAAGCCTTCCAATATAACCCTTGAAGTAGAAACTGTCAGCATCTAATTTCTTTATTGCCGAATAGCTTATTGAAGGCTTTATTCTAAAATTGTCGTTGATTGTCACTTCAACTGAAAAGTTAACATTTTCTCTATCTCCCAAGGCTAAATCTCTATAAGAAATATCTGGCCCCCAAGTATAGAATAAAGAAAAGTTTAGAAAACTAAAAGGGCGAGTATACATTCTAATCCAATGATTTGTAAAGTCTTCAAACTTAGCATCTAAATGTGTTTTCACAAAGTTATACTCATAATTATAAATGATATTTGTATTTAATATTGTTAATACTTGAATGTAAGCTTGAAAACTAGATCTAGACAAATCATTATTTTGATTATACTCAAAGTCTTGTTTAAGACTAATTCTATAGTTTTTTAATAATTCGCTGTTTGGAAATTGGTAATAGCTATGCCAAAAAGAGTATTTTTTTAAATCATTTCCAGTTATAAAACCATTATCCGATCTAAATCCTTCTGAAAGATCTGTGTACTGAATAAAAGACCTCCAATTTTCAGTTTCTCTTCTAATCTCTGCATAGAGGGCACTTCCATTAAATTTTTCCCCATCTAACCTTACTGTATATTCTCCGAACGTTTTGTCTGATTTAATCCAATCAGATATCGGCTCTTTATTATTATTTACAAAATATTCTAACTCGAACTTCCATATGTCAGAAATCTTAAAAAGTGCATCTACTCCAAATAGATTTCCATAGGCGCCTCCTTCATAAGATCTATTTGAACTTAAAACACCAATGTGAGCATTGGAACTTATAAAATTCTGATATCGAATTATGTTACTAAAACTCTTTCCCCCAACCCCAGAAAAAGATTCATATTGAGTGGGGACCAAATATGGAGTCTCCTCATCAAAAGCTGACAAAATATACAGTCGAGTTTTTTTTCCTTGATTTAATATTTTACCAGCAAAAGATGGATTGTTAATAGCTCTGGAATTAAAAACATCAAGACTATAGTCCATAGCATCTATACCTTTATTAAAAAAAGGCCTTTTTTCAGGATAATTTATTGCGGTTGGAGAATTAATATCGATTTTTGTTTCATCTGCTTCTACCTGAGAAAAATCTGGATTTATTGTGGCTTCTAATGATAAATTTTTATTTAGATCTAGATTAACACCAAGGCCATATTCTAAATTTGGAGTTGCATAATTTACTCTATCATAATATTTAGTTCTCTCTCCTGATAAACTTGAACTTATATACGGCAGTATCTCAAATTTATTTTCAATTTTGATATCATTCATAACAATTGTATGATCAATCTGACACAGCTTACATGTATTGTCTCTATCTTGCTTACTACTGTAAACCCTAGTTTTTGCTCCTTGTTTAGTAATATCCCTATAAAAAGTACTTAAGTTAATTTTCCATCTTTGATTATTTCCACTGGGAAAAGGAATCACTGAAAAAGGAATTATAAACTCTACCTCATATCCAAAATCAGTTAACCTGCCTAAAGATTTAAAGTCAAAGTTGGCATCAAGGCTCCAACCAGAATCATGCCCTGAATATCCTGTTGATTCAACCCTTATACCATCTGCCTGACTTCCAAACAAGTTAGAAGTTAAGCCAATATTATTTCTTGCATCTCCATAGGTCTCAAAGTGAATATTAGCAAAATCGTCATCAAATAAAGACCTATTATCTCTAGGATGGAAAGACGCAACTACTTTATCTCTATAAGCCCTAAAACCAACGTATAAGAAGGTGTCAGTATAAATTAAATACCCTGTAGTTTTATATGATGGACTTATATTATATCCTGGTTCATGTTCATATATAATCTCTAATTCAACTGAATTCTCTAACTCATTATCAGAAAGAATTCCATCCAAAACAAATTTAGATTCATCTGCTTTATTAAGATTTAGAATATTTTCTTGAGAAAATGAGTATGTACAAAGAAAAATAAAAATAAGGGACTTGAAGTTCATAAAATTTTATTTTCAGTCTAATTTAATTAAAAAAGCTTACTTGTTAGTAAAAAAATCTTTTACTCGAGTTGAAAAAAGTATACAAAAAGTAAATAGTATTCCGAAAATACCAGTAATCCAATAAACAACAAATAATAACTTAAAAAAATCTTTTTTATCTGATTCCCTTACTTTTTTCTTGAATTCTTTATAGCTAAGATTTGTCATTTAGATTACTTTAAATTTATTTTAATTTAATTAGTATTCTAACATCAAATATATAGGTTTGTTATAAGAATAAATATATAAAATAGACATTTAGAATTAAAATTTGTATTTCAAATGAAATCTGAAAGTATCTGATGTATCCCAACCAACTCTAAATGTAACTGCTTTATACGGGTAATCGATTGCGATAGTTGCATTCTTAGATGACTTATACCAAAACTCTTTTTGTATCAATAGATTAACTTTTGGAAATTGGTATATTAAAGCTGGCTCTAAGGTCGGTTCACTTTTTTCTATTTTATAGTGTAATGGTATAGATAAATATAATTTAGAAGAATCTTTAAAAAAATTACGCTTATAAGTAATTCTATTTTCTAATTTATCACTCCTATGTCGAAGTGCTATTCCTTTATATGATATTGATAGATATGATTTACCATTAGTTCTCATTTCATAACTGATAAATGATGTGGATGCAAGCTGACCTGTTTCCTTACTTTGAGAATAAGTTATAGATGTGAATAACAGTAAAACAAAAACTAATTTTTTCAAATATCGTGCTTGTAATTTTCAACAAATTTAATATTGATAGATTAATAAAGGTTTATGCTAATGTTAAGAATAAGTTAGGTTTTATTATGCATTATATTTTGAAAGTTCAGTGACAGCATTAACTAGTGAATCCAATTCTTCAGTTATAGTAAAGACATTAGGGCTAATTCTGCATCCTCTAACATTTGCTCCATCAATTGCGACTGTAAAAATTTTATATTCATCAAATAAAAGCTGAGCCATTTTACCAGGACTCATATTTGTTAATCCAACATTCCCAATCCCACAACTTCTTTGGATATCCTCAGGTGTATTTATAATAATATTTTTCTTTCCTCGTAATTTATCAGACCAATATCTTTGTAAGAATCTAAGCCTCTCTTCTTTCTTTTTTACACCAATCCAATTTATATAATCAATAGCATTGGATATAGCAATGTCAGTATGAACAGGATGTGTCCCAGTATGGTTTAATCTTTTTATATCATTTAAATCTTTTGATCCACTTGCAAAAAATGACCAAATTTTTCCAATATTTTTTTTATTTACATATAATAAACCTGCACCTAATGGCGTGGATAACCACTTATGAAGACTTGAAGCATAATAGTCACATCCTAAATCATCAATAGAAACATCAAATTGACCAACACAATGAGCTCCGTCGACTAATACATCAACACCATAACCATGAGCCATATCACAAATCTTTCTAATAGGGAGAATATGTCCAGTAATGTTTATTTGGTGACAAACCATAATGAGTTTTGTCTTATTTGTAATTTGATCTTCATACAAAGCAACAATCTCCTCATCAGATTTTGGATGATTTGGGACAGATACAACTTTATTAGTTATTCCTTCTCTTATTGAAACTAGCTTAAACATATTTATCATTGCCCCATAATCTTGCTCTGCATAAATTGCTTCGTCTCCCTTTTTCCAAGGAAATCCAGAAATTATTAGATCTAAAGACTCTGTTGAATTTCTTGTTATTACAAGTTCTTCCGAATTGGTATTGACTAGTTTAGCAAGTTTTGATGTTACTTTATCTTTATTTGGAATTTGATAATTCCTCATATAATAAGACCCTTCATAGTTAACATACTTAACATGTTCTATAAAGTGTTCTAAAGTTGGCTGAGGAAGGATACAATAATATCCGCTTTCAAGATTAATATAATCATCCTTTAATTTATAATGAGACCTAACAACCTTCCATAATTCTTTATCATTTTCAATTTTAGGCAAATAATTAGATAAAGACAAAAGTTCTTTAGAGCTTGAGCCCATTAAAAAAGGAGATATCGATAACCCTCCTAATGCTTTTATGAAATTTCTTTTATCCAAAAAATTATACTTTAGTATGAATTTAATAATTATATGAATACCCTTTACAAATATTTTGTATTTATCATTATTCTCTTTATTGGATGCTCACAAAATGATAAAGATGATGTATGTAAAGGACAACCACTTGACATTGCTTGTACAAAAGAGTATAGGCCTGTTTGTGGTTGTGATGGCTTAACTTATTCTAATGATTGTGTTGCTGAATCACAGGGGATAATTAATTGGACTGAGGGAGAATGTAATAACTAAATCTATTTTAATTTTTTGTTTATTGTAATATCTATTATCTGAGCAGCTAACTTAGCAGTTATTGAGTCTATATCATACATAGGATTAAGCTCCACTATATCTATTGCTTTTATTTTTTTTTATTTTTACTATAATTATGAAACGCAGAACTTTTATAAAAACTAATTTTACTTTAACTAGTGGGTTACTCCTCTTTGGACAACAAGCTTGTAAGTCTAAAAATAATCTTCTTCAGGATATTGGCTTACAATTATTTTCTCTACCCAAAATGCTTAATAATGATTTAAGGGGTTCTTTAGAAATGATTTCTAAGATGGGGTATAAAAAATTAGAATTATATGGTCCATACCCCTTTAGTTCTGAAAAGACTATTAAAGAATGGAAAGCAATAACTCCACAGTTAGGATTTAGTGGTAGTGGATTTTTTAATTATAATGTTTCTGACTTTAGATCTTTATTAGATGAATATGGTTTAAAAGCTAAGTCAGCTCATATACATTTGCATACTTTAAATACCCGAATGCCTGAAGTTGGTGATGCTGCCAGATCTTTGGGGTTAGAATGTGTTGGAATAGCATATATCCCAGAGGAGAAAAGAAAAACTTTAGATGGTTATAAAAGAATGGCAGATGAGTTTAATGTATTAGGTGATTTGGCAAAAAAAGAGGGCTTAAAGTTTATTTATCACAATCATGGATACGGATTAAAAGAACAAGATGATCAAGTTCCTATGAAATTGATTTTAGATAATACGGATCCTGAATTAGTATTTTTCGAGATGGACATTTTCTGGACCACCGCAGGAGGTGCTAATCCTATAGAATATCTTAAATCTTATCCCAATAGGTACTTATGTATACATTTGAAAGATATGTCCAAGTTAGTTTACTTCTCTAAAGATGGTAGTAATCCACAACAGTGGATTGAATTATTCCCTTATATGACCAATGTTGGAAATGGAATCCTTGATATTAAGCAAATAGTTTATGAAGCTAAAAAAAATGGCGTTAAACATTTTTTTGTAGAACAAGACATGGTTGAAAACCCTAAAATAGCCTTGCAAGCAAGTCTAGATTTTTTAAAAAATATTTAGTTAAATAAATCATTTGCTAAATCTCCAAAACTAGCGCCCACCAAATATAATTCTAAATAGTTATGAATTTTAGTACTACAGGTTATTTATTGCTATATCTATTATCTGAGCAGCTAACTTAGCAGTTATTGAGTCTATGTCATACACAGGATTTAGTTCTACTATATCAATTGCTACTACATTTTTTGTTTTTAATACATGCTCAAAAACAGATCTAAAAAATTGTACAGAAAAACCAAAAGGACCAGGAGCACTAACACCTGGAGCATGTGCAGAAGCAAAACCATCAAGATCTATACTAACATATAAATAATTACATTCTTTAAAATTGTTGTCAATAATATTAATAACATTATTAAGATTAACTAAAGTACAGTCTTCAGCGGGAATATGATTTACTCCAAATTCAGATGCAATTGTATATAATGAATTAGGATTAGAAAATTTTTGAATTCCTAATGCTAAATATTCTACATTAGTTCCAAATTCCTTCATTATTTGATAAAAAGGTGTCCCCGAATTTGACCTATTAATTGTAGGTCTTAAATCAAAGTGGGCATCAAAATTTAGAATTCCTATTTTGGTTGATTTCACTTTTGGTAAAGTTTTTTGAATTCCACAAAAATGACCATAGGCTAGATCATGACTCCCTCCAATTCCTATACTTAATTGGCCAGATTTAATTATTTCTTGAGTAACATTTGAAAATAATTTTTGTGCTAGTTCTATATTATTTTCATGAGCAACAATATCACCATAATCTGTAACTATTTTTTCTGAAAAATGTGCTGATAATTTACTTAGCTGTTCTCTTATAGCTTTTGGACCATTTACAGCACCCTGTCTTCCATTATTTCTTTTAACTCCCTCATCACATGCATAGCCTAAAATACCAAAATCGCTATTTAATCTTTCTGATTTTAAGTGCTCAAGACCATCATGATAAAATTTTATTACTTCATGCCAATATTGATTTAGTGAAGAGGGATCTGACAATCTTCCATTCCATAATACTGGATTAGGTGAGCGATAATATTTGATTAAATTATTCACGAACCTATTATAGATTTTCCATTAATGTACACTTCGTCAATTAAATTTGATCCAAATGCATATGGTATCATTGAGTATGAAGATATTTTTTTTGTAATAATCAGGTTTGCTTTTTTACCAATTGTAATGCTTCCTACCTCTTCAGATAAGCCCATTGCAAACGCCCCATTAATTGTAGCTGCGTTAATTGCTTCTTCAGGTGACATTCCCATTTTTGTACAAGCTAGAGAAACTACAAAATTCATATTTCCAGATGGAGATGAGCCTGGATTGTAATCAGAAGCTAAAACTAGTGGAATATTATTATCAATAATTTTTCTTGCAGGCATATATGGGATTTTTAAGAAAAAAGAGCAGTTAGGTAATGCAACAGGCATGGTATTGCTTTTTTTAATTGCATTTATATCTTCATCAGTTAAAATTTCAAGATGATCGATTGTATGAGAGCCTAGTTCTGTACAAAGAGGAACACCTCCAAAAGAATTGAATTGATTAACATGAATTTTTGGGATTAGTCCATGTTTTTTTCCAGCCTTTATTATTAATCTTGTTTCATTAATATCAAAATATCCTTTCTCACAAAAGACGTCAATATATTTTGCAAGTTTTCTTTCTGAAACTTTTGGAATCCATTGATCAATAATTTGAGAAATATATTTTTCTTTTTTATTTACATATTCTGTTGGAACAGCGTGAGCTGCAAGAAAAGTTGGTTGAATAGAAGCGTTATAATTTTTCTTTAATTTATCTATAACCTCTAGCATTTTTATTTCTGCTGATAGTTCAAGACCATAACCTGATTTTATTTCTATTGCCCCTGTTCCTAATTTCATTACTTCTTCAAGACGTGCAGCACTTTCTGAATATAATTTTTCAAAAGATTCTTTCTGTAGTTTTTTTGCCGAATTTAATATACCTCCTCCTTTTTTTGCAATTTCCTCATAACTTACTCCTGATATTCTGTCAACGAATTCTTTTTCTCTTGAACCTGAATAAACTATATGAGTATGAGAGTCACACCAAGCAGGAAGAATAAATCTATCCATAACATCAATAACTTGATCTACATCAATATTAGGGCATGAAGTCATTTCTCCAAAATCTATAATTTGATCATTATTAATTAATAGATATGCATTACTGATTTGAGAAAGATCTTTCATTTGATGACCCTTTAAGTATAGGGTGCTCTTTTTAAGAGTTTGAAGGAGACCTTTAATCTTTATAAAAAGAATTTTCATTTGTATAAAGAATCTAATATAGTATCATCAACATTCTCTGGAATTGAAACTTTTAGTTCATTTGTTCGTTCCATTTCACGTTTAATTGCTCTAATAGCTGGCTTATTTCGAGCCCAACTTCTCCTGGCAATTCCATTATTTACGTCAAAAAATAACATTTTTTCTAATTTTTTTTCAGACTGCTTAGTGCCATCTAAGAGCATTCCAAAACCGCCATTTATTACCTCACCCCAACCAACACCACCACCGTTGTGAATTGACACCCAAGTAGCTCCTCTAAAACTATCTCCTATTACATTTTGAATTGCCATATCTGCAGTAAATTTACTTCCATCGTAAATATTTGATGTTTCTCTGTAAGGAGAATCAGTCCCACTAACATCATGATGATCACGTCCAAGAATTATTGGGCCAATTTTTTTCTTTGAAATAGCTGAATTAAAAGCTTTTGCAATTTCTATTCTTCCCAAAGAGTCAGCATATAAAATTCTTGCTTTTGAGCCAACAACTAAATTATTTTTTTGTGCATCCTCAATCCATTTTATGTTATCATCTAATTGACCCTGTATCTCTTTTGGTGCTTTTTCTCTGATTTTCGATAAAACTTTTTTAGCAATTTCATCAGTTTCTTCAAGATCTTTAGGATTTCCTGATGCACAAACCCACCTAAATGGACCAAAGCCATAATCAAAACAGATAGGCCCTAAAATATCTTGAACATATGATGGGTAACAAAACTCTGTTTTCTTATCATTCATTACATCTGCACCAGCTCTAGATGCTTCCAATAAAAATGCATTTCCGTAGTCAAAGAAATAAGTGCCTTTTTTAACATGCATTTTTATAGCCTTTGATTGTCTTTTTAAAGATTTTTGAACCTTCTTTTTAAATAATAAAGGATCATCTTTTAATAGATTATTTGCTTCATCATAGCTTAAGTCAGCTGGATAATAGCCACCAGACCAAGGGTTATGAAGTGAAGTCTGATCTGAACCAATAGTTACATTAATGCTTTCTTTAAGAAAAGTTTCCCAAACATCAACGATATTGCCTATGTAGGCAAAAGATATTATTTTATTATTCAACTGGGCATCTTTAGCTAACTTAACTAACTCATTAATATCAAATACAAGTTTGTCAACCCAACCTTGATCATATCTTTTTTTTGCAGCTATATAGTTAACCTCTGCAGTAATTGAAATACAACCAACGATATTTCCTGCTTTTGGTTGAGCACCACTCATTCCTCCAAGCCCTGAAGTAAGGAATATTTTACCTTTTATAGATTCTCCTTTTTTTAGAACTTTTCTAAAAGCATTCATTAGCGTGATAGTTGTTCCATGAACAATTCCCTGTGGTCCAATATACATAAAGGATCCAGCGGTCATTTGCCCATATTGAGTTACACCTAATGCATTAAAACGTTCCCAGTCATCAGGTTTTGAGTAATTAGGTATCATCATTCCATTTGTGATAACAACTATTGGAGACTTTTTTGAAGATGGGAATAATCCCATAGGATGACCTGAGTAAAGATGTAAAGTTTGATTGTTATTCATTTCAGCCAAATACTTCATGGTTAACAAGTATTGAGCCCAATTTTGAAAAACAGAACCATTTCCTCCATAAGTGATAAGTTCCTGAGGATGTTGGGCAATTTCTTTATCTAAGTTATTTTGAATCATTAACATTATTGCAGCTGCTTCATTAATTTTTGCTGGATACTCATTTATAGAACGAGCATGAATATCGTAATCTGGTTTAAAACGAAGCATATATATTCTACCATAAATATCTAATTCTTTAGCAAAATCAAGCGCAAGTTCCTTATGCCATTTTTTTGGAAAATACCTTAAGGCATTTTTTATTGCTAACTTTTTTTCTTCAATATTTAAGATTTGCTTTCTCTTTGGAGCTGGGTTCAATTTAGAATCAATTGATTTAGGTGGTGGAAGCACTTTAGGAATTCCTTGAATGATTTGTTCTTTGAAAGTCATAGTTCTGGGAATACATTTAAATCTTGTTTCTCTATTAAATTAATCATAACTTCAATATCAATACTTAACACTCTATCTCCTTCTAATTTTTTTACATTTTTACGTATTTTAGATAAAGTCTTTTCTACTGGGAGAGAAAATTTGTTAGGACGTCTAAACTCTAATGATTGCGCCGAATGTAATAATTCAATTGCAAGAATTTTCTCAAGATTATTAATAACTTCAAGACATATTCTAGCTGATATACTACCCATGGAAACATGATCCTCCTGACCCATTCCTGTTGGAATACTATCAACAGATGCTGGAAAACAAAGTGATTTATTTTCTGACACCAAAGCTGCAGTAGTGTATTGTGTAATCATAAAACCTGAGTTAAGGCCTGGGTTTTCAGTTAGCATAGGAGGCAAACCATGTAAACCTTCTAAAAGCAAATAACTTCTTCTGTCTGATATATTTCCTATTTCAGATGCAGCTATCTTTAAATAATCAAGTGCTAATGCTAGGGGTTGTCCATGAAAATTACCACCAGAAATGGCAGAATTATCATCTAAAATTATTGGATTATCTGTAACAGAGTTAATTTCAATAGTCACTAATTCTTTTAAGTGATTTAATGCATTTCTTGAAGCACCATGAACTTGAGGTGTACATCTTATAGAATATGGGTCTTGAACTCTGTCACAGTCTATATGTGAGTTTGAGTTTTGAGAATTATCTAATAAATTTGAAATACGATTAGCAACTTTTATACTTCCCTTATAAGGTCGTAGCTCATGTAGTTCTTTTCTAAAAGGGGCTAGACTTCCTTGAAACCCTTCTAGAGACATGGCAGCAGCTAAATCTGCTAAATCCATTAGATAATCTAGTTTAGATATAGCCTTAATAGCATGAGCTAAAATAAACTGTGTACCATTAATAAGCGCAAGCCCTTCCTTTGCATTTAAATCTAGTGGTTTTAGTTTGTGTTGTTTTAAAACTGTTTTGGACTTGATCTTCTCATTTCCATTCCAGAAAAATCCCTCTCCAATAACTGGGAGAAACAAGTGAGCAAGTGGAGCTAAATCTCCAGATGCTCCTACAGAACCTTTCTCAGGAACAACAGGGGTCAAATTATGTTGAAGAAAATAAATAAGACGGTCCAATAAGTCTAAACTAATTCCAGAGAATCCACGAGATAAAGACTTAATTTTACAAAGCAACATTATTCTTGAGAGTTCTGGGCTTATTGGATTTCCAACACCAACAGAGTGACTTAATAGCAAATTTCGTTGTAAAGATTTAGTTTCTTCAGGACTAATTTTGGTTGTACATAAAGGTCCAACACCTGTGTTTATTCCATAGATAGGCTTTGGATCCTTAGCCATTTTTTGAGCACGATTAAAACTTTGATTAATCTTTGTCTTAAGTGAATCATTTAATTTAATTTTCTCAGGATTCTCTAAAAGAAAATAAATATCTTTTAACGATAAATTAGAGTTTTCAATTCTCGACATGATTAAATTTTAAATTAAAGATAGCAATATCAGTATATATTAAAGCAAATTAATCAAAAGAAGAAAGTTTATTATTAGATAATTTATGAGTAAAAATTAATCATTAAACAAGTCATAAAATTAGTTACTACTGAAAAATTAAATGCCGAGAAGGGATACAACATAGGTAAATATTAATAAAAATAAATTTTTGAATTTATTATAGATTATTAAAAATATTTTTCAGTACTTTGCATTACATAGTACCTGGCAATATATGAGTATAGATAATTTTAAAATACAAATCAGAAAAGGTTTAATTGAATTTTGTGTTCTACAAATAATCTCAAGAGGCGAAGTTTATACTTCTGATATTATTGATGAATTGCAGAAATCAAAAATTATTGTAGTTGAAGGAACTCTATACCCTCTTTTAAACAGACTTAAGGCAGCCAAGCATGTAGATTATTCTTGGAAAGAATCAACTCAGGGGCCTCCAAGGAAATATTATATATTAACAAAAGAGGGTAAAGACCATCTTAAGGAATTACAACTATCATGGATTGAAGTTGATAAGGCAGTAAAAAAAATAATAAATATCAAAAAATAATGAATAAAATATTTCTATTACTTACACTTCTGTTTGTTTCTAATATTCAATCTCAAGACTTTAAAGAAAGGGATTTAATTGGAGAATGGGAGTTTAAGGTTAATATAAAAGATGCCATAAAAAACTCGAAAGATTTAAACGGAATAGAAAAATTAGCTGCAAGAACTTTTTCTGGCTATATTGAAAATGTACTAGAGAAGACGCAAATGGTATTTGATTTTAAAAACGATAATACTGCCTCAGTAACAATAATTACAGAAGAAAAAACAGAAGGAAAAAACGTGTTTTACTGGAAAATAAATGAAGAAGGCCATCTCTTATTAGATGGGATTAATGATCAACAGGATAATATGTTTGGCGAAACTGCCTACTGGGTTATGGAGAATTCTAAACTTGTACCCTATGATAAAAATGACAAAATAAACAAGGGCGTTTATATGAATAAAATTAATTAAAATGAAAAAAAACTTAAATATTAATATTGGAAGTAGAGTTTTCAATATTGATGAAGATGCATATGATTTACTTTCTAAATATTTAGAATCAATAAAGAAATATTTTGAAAAGATAAATATAGATGAAGATATTTCTAATGATATTGAAAATAGAATTTCAGAAAAATTTAATTCAATATTAAAAAATAGAGAATCATTAAATATTGATGATATAAACAATATAATTAAAGAAATGGGGACTCTTGATGATTTTAAGGAAGCCTATAATGATTTTGATACAAATGATTTCAGTAACCAAAATAATGAATCCAAAACTACAGGAAAAGAAAAAAGGATATACAGAAACACCAGTGATAAAGTCATTGCTGGGGTCGCTTCAGGATTAGCAAATTACTTTAGTGTCGATCCTATTATTTTCAGATTAATTTTTATTGTTTCTCTTTTCACAGGATTTGGGCTTATTGCATATATAATTTTTTGGATTGGTATTCCTGCAAATGACAGTGGTAAAATAAATGAGAATAAAAGGTTGTATAGAGATGGTGATAATGAAATTTTGGGTGGAGTTGCATATGGATTAGGAAATTATTTTGGAATAGATCCAGCTCTTGTTCGAGTGATTTTTATTTTATCAATATTTATTGGTGGCTTTGGAATATTAGCATATTTAATTCTATGGGTATCAATTCCAGAGGCAAAAACAGTTGGTGAAAAGATGAATATGAAGGGGTACCCTCTTACCTTGGAAAATATTGAAAAGTTTATTAAAGAGAAGCTTTCTAAAAAAGATGGTAAGGAAAATTTATTTGTAAAAATAATTTTATTCCCCTTTAGAATAATTGGACCAATAATACTTGGTATAATTAGTATAATTATACCTGTCCTAAAAATATTACTAAGCTTTATACTATTTGTTTTTTCAATTGTTATAATTGTTTTTCTAATAGTTTTTACACTGGGAGCTATCAACTTAATAGGTTATCAAGATTTTATAATTGGAAGTATTGATGGTGTATATATAAGTGGTATTAATCTATCTATTATAATTGCTGAATTACCATTTCATCTACAGTTATCCATTTTTTCATTCCTAATAGTAGCATTGTTATTTATAATTATAATTATTACAAAGGTTTTATTCACTAATAAAAACAATTTTTCAAATAGATTAATTGGCTTGGTCTTTATAGGTGTTATTTTATTCATTTTTAATCTTATGGTTCTTGATGATACAATCGATAAGTGGGAAGAAAGCGGCCAAATTGATGAATGGATAGATGAAGGTGTGATCAAAATTGACAAAATGAAAACCTACAGGTATTAGATTAAAAATATTTTTTTAATTTAGCCGATTATTATGCCAAAAATAATCCTCCTTTTTTTCGTTGTTTTTTTACAGTCTTCACTTTATAGTCAAAAAGATTTTATTCTTTTAAAAGCTGATGAGTCTAATATTATTATTGATGGTGTCCTGTCAAAAGAAGAAAAAAGCATTGGAGTTATGGTTCCGATTGAATATGAACAAGAACCAGGAGATAATACCCCTACCAAAGTTAAAACTGATGTATATGTAACCTATACTGATTCGTATCTTTATTTTGGTATTAAAGCTTATGCGGACCCTAAAAATATTAGAGGACAAATTAGACCAAGAGATAAAGTTGAGTATCAAAATGAAGATATTGTTTTTATCAGGTTTGACCCTTTTAAAGATGCTAGGGCTACTTATATAATTGGAGCAAATGCTTATGGTAGCCAGCTTGATATTAGAGTTAAAAATGCAACAACTGAAGAAGAAACCTTTGATCCAAATTATAATACTATATATGAAACCAAAGGCAATATTGTAAGTGATGGATATATCCTAGAATTTAAAATTCCTCTTAATTCAATTCCATATCCAAAAGGGGAAAATCAAATTTGGCATTTCAATCTTTCTAGAGTTTATACTATTGACGGCATATTTCATAGAAGTCAAAGTCAACGATTTGATAGAAATGATCCTTGTTGGGTTTGTCAAGTAACAGACAGACTTATCATGAAAGATGTAGTTTATAAAAGGAAAGTTGAATTATTACCATACATATCTGGAAATCTTTCTGGAGAAAGAGAAAGCTCACTTAATGATCCTATAAATTTTGGAAAAATAAATGGCGAGGTTGGTCTTGGAGTAAGTTATGATTTATCCTCTTCTGCATCACTTGAATTAACAATCAATCCTGATTTCTCTCAAGTAGAAGCTGATAAAACTCAACTGGATATAAATTCTGCTTATGCTCTTCAATATCCTGAACTAAGGCCATTTTTTAACAAGGGAATGGACTTGTTAAAATTCATGGATGGAGCATTTTATTCAAGAACCATTAATTCTCCTTCGATATCTTCGAAAATTATTAATCAAGGTGAATCATCTGGCACTATAATGTTGACAGCTATAGATCAAACCTCACCTTATCTAATTGGAGGGGAAGACAAATCATATGTTGGTAATGGAGGAATAAGCTATGTAAATGCATTTAGACATCAAAAATTATTTAATTCTGGAACCAAGTTTGGAGCCTTTACAACAAATAGATTCTATGAAGGTGGAGGCTATGGGAATTTGTTTGGTATAGATGGGTTAATTACTATTAATAAAATCTGGAGAATACAATTTGAATTAATTAAAAACTTTAACAAAGAGCCAATACAAGATTGGATTGATAGTGATGATACCTTTTTAAATAAAACAGTAAGACTTGATGGTGAAAAGTTTAGTGGAAGCGCTACATATCTTAGATTCTCACGACAAACAGAACACTGGGATTCATCTTTTTTTTATAGGGGTATTACACCTGGATATAGAGCGGATATTGGATTTACTCCAAAAAATAATAGAAAATGGTTAACATTCTCACAGGGGTATGAGGGCTTATTTGAAGAGGGGATTATCTCAAAATTAGAAACTAGCCTCAAAGGGGACATTACATATAATTATGATAATGATTTAAAATCTAGAAATCTTGATTTTGATTTATCATTTGTAACAATTGGAAAAACAGAAATAAAATATAATTACGATATAAATTTTTTAAGAAATTATCTGGGTGTTGATTATAAAAATGTGGGAAAATCAGATCTAATGATTTTGGGATTCCCTACATCTAATTTAAGTTTTGTAACAAAGTTTACCTTTGGAAGGGAAATTGCATATAATGAAGATATTCCAGAAATTGGAAGGGAAAGGTCTGCTTATATTTCATTAGAATATAAAATTGGAGAAAATCTTAATATTAAGTCTTCAATTAATTATGCTAAACTTGAAAGACTTAATAAATCCAATAATTTTTTTAGTGGATATATATCTAGGTTAGCCGTTCGTTATCAGTTTAATAATGATTTAAGCTTCAGGATTATTTCAGAGTATAATGATTTTAATGAAACATTCTTCATCCAACCATTATTAAAATGGAATCCAAATCCATCAACAATATTCTATATTGGGGGTAATCAAAATTCAATTCATGATTTTAATGTTGATCCAGAAGACTTTGATCCTATGAGAATTAATCAATCACAATTTTTCGTAAAGTTTCAATATTTAATTGGATTATAAATCTTCTATTTTTATATTGATATAAATTTTAAATATGAAAAATATATTATTGACAATTTTAAGTGTTTCTATTATATCCTGTGGAGCCCTGCTTAATCACGCTTCTCAAGTTGCAGAAAGTGATAATGAAAATCCAATTGAAAGATTTATTGGCACTTTTGAATTACAAATTTTTGATTTACCAATGTCAGGTGATGTCATAATGTCTCTTACTGTTAAAGAAGATGAAAATGGACTGACTTCTGTATTTAAACCACTGTCTGGAGAACTAGCTGAACAAATTGTTATTAAAGAAACTGAGATAGAAGAGGATATTCTTTATATTGATGTGTTAATATCAAACCAATATGATGTTTTCTTTGAACTCTATGTTGAGGGTGATGAGATAACTGGATATCTTGCAGATACGTTTGAGTTGGCCGGGAAAAGAATAGATTAGAATTGTGTTGAATAATTATTGGGAAACCTCATACTCGAATTCCCAAAGAGGATTTTCTAACTTATTTATAATATAATTAATCGTTACTTCCTCCCCTTTTTCAATATCTTTTATTGCGATAGTCCTTATATGTTTTAGTTTACCAAGTAATGGGTCTGATTCACTAACAATTGCCTTACAGTTAGGCATTTCATGATGATTAATAAATGCTCCTATAGGTAGTCTGATATATCCATCTGAGAATCTATCATCATATACATGAGATATTCCAAGGTCTGAACCCTCTTTAATTTCCTTAGTAGCAAATATTCCTAAACCTTCGATTTTACTCTCTTTGACAGTAAGAAAATCTGGTAGCGGTCTCCATTCTTTTTTTTTAGCCATAGTTAACTAATAATATTTTATTGAATATCCAAGTTATAGCTAACATGAAGGTTTTTCTTTCTTCCTATTATTGCATTAAGAATCTTAAAGTGCATAACCAGAGATTTTAATTTTTCAATTGTTTTAACTTGAACTTTTACTGTTTTCTTTGCAGGAACTTCTATAAAGTCTGAATATTGGTGAAATGTAAACTCTCCAATATAACTTAGTTTAAGAGGGAGGCTGCTTAGATTTGTAAAGCTTACTTCAAGCAATGTTGTCTCACCAACATATCCATTACTTTTGATTTCTAGATTTGACCTAATAACTGATGATAAAACCTCTTCTTTCCCTGCAATTAGATCCTCAAACCATATAAAGGTATTACCCCTAAACAATGCCTCTTTTATTGAACTGTGATTTAAATCTTTTGAAATAATATAAGTTAGTGGCCTATGGCCTCCTGCTGGAATATTAAAAAGCCAGTCTGCTATTCCATGAATATCTGAAGTGCCTAGGATTGTTAGATTATTATCTAGTGCAATCTCAAGAGCTTCCTCTGAAAAGGTAAGTTCATTTGCAACTTCTAAACCATGCAGCAAGTTTTCTTTAATTAATTTCTTGTGAACAGGATCTAGTTTTGCAATTCCATCCATTCTTCCTTCTGACTTGCTAGTCCAATGAGGGTGATTCCAAAAAACAAAAGCTCCTTGTTTATTAGCTGCATATATTCCAGCAATAGAATCATTTTGGATTAATAATTTGTTTGCGTCCTTAATAAAGATGGCGTTAAAATGACCTGGCGGCATGTTTCTTGTTATCTCTGAACCTGGGATAACAATTAAATCTCCTCCACTAACAGATTTTTTTGCAATCTGATATGATCTGTTAAAATCCGGATTTGGAATATCCTCTTTCTTAGGCTGGTATTCTAGGTGATCAGTGATTGCGATTAGTTCAAACCCCTCTCGTTTTGCTTCTTCAGCTCTAATACTTGGCCATACCATTCCATCTGAAAAAACAGTATGAGTATGAAGATCTGCTCCTATAAGTAAATTGCCTTCTGGAGCAATAAAATATTTTGAATTTTCTTGCGAACTTAAATAAGTTGTAAAAAGTATAAATAAAAAGACCTTTAGTTTCATACTGACAAGATAAAAACTTTAATTACAACTAATCTCATATCCTTCCCAATTTTTATCTGGAGTAATGTTAGGAAAGTAATAACATTTTTTAGAATTATCTGGGAAGGTCAAGAATTTATAAAAGCCTGTTGGAACATGAGCCCCTGTATCTAAAGTAATATGATCAGAGTTGAATTCTAAATTAATTTCAACTTGTATCGTACCTAATGTTTCAGTCCACTCTCTAACTTTTTCTTCAAGGTCTACCCAAACACCTCTATTGAGATCATCATATTGTAAGGCTACATTTAAATAAGAAAAAGTTGCTAATAGATTAGAATAAGAATCATTAAATGAACCTGCCGGAGCCATGTGTCCTCTATCCCATCTATTATTATAATAGTCATTATCATCAGATGTGTTGACAGAATCTACTTTAAAAAAATTCATCCCATCCCTATCGGCATTTTTTTCTATATCTCTAACTTGGTACTTAATCCAATTTGGTTGTTCAAAAATCTCATTATATGAAATATCAAAAATATTGTTGCCAACTAAAATAGAGTCTTTAAATTCTCTGTCAATAATTGATGAATCAATTTCCGAATTCTTAATATTTGAGGAGCCTTCTTTTTGACATCCTACAAAGAGGATTATTAAGACTATTAAAAATCTAAACATTAGGGGCTAACATATTTTCTAACTAATCCCTCTTGAGTAACAGAAGCAATCATTGTCCCGTCAACATTAAATATATTTCCTCTTGAATAGCCTCTTGAATTTGAAGCACTTGGACTTTCTACATCATACAAAAGCCAATCATTAATTGAAAAATCTCTATGGAACCACAGTGCATGATCTAAACTAGCATAATAAGCCATTGAAGATGATATTTCCTCCCGATGGGGTAATGTAGAAGTTGATAATAGTCCATAGTCACTGGCAAATGCTAATAACTGCTGATGTATTGAAAGAGGCTTATTTATTGTGTCTTTTAGTCTGAACCAAAAGTGGCTTTTTGGAGCTTGATTTTTTTTCTGAAGAAAAATTGGTGTTTCTACAGGTTTAAATTCAAATATCTCAGGATGAGCTTTTAAGAACAGCTTATATTTATCTGGAAAATCATCTTTGTGCTTCTCAGCTTGCTGGAAATCTGTAAGAAGCAATTCAGGCGTCAAAACATTAGGCATAGAGACTTGATGATCAAAACCTTTCTCTTTTTTTTGAAATGAAGCAGACATATTAAAAATTGCTTTGTTATTTTGAAACGCAACAACTCTTCTAGTTGTAAAACTTCCGCCATTTCTAATTTTATCAACCTCATAAACTATTGGGATATTAATATCTCCGGGTAAAATAAAATAACCATGCATTGAGTGAGCAATTCTGTCATCTGGAACTGTTTGGTATGCTGCATGGAGAGATTGTCCTAGAACTTGACCTCCAAAAACTCTACCCCAAATAGTTTTATAATTCTTCCCTTCAAACTTATTTTCATCTAGTTTCTTAAGGGTGATAATTGATAACATTTCCTTTATATCCACTTTATTGAATTTATCTTAATGTCCATACTTCATTAATTGGGTTTCCTTTACTACTTAGTCCTGAATGGTGCCAATTTCCTTCCTTAACTTCATAATTAAAATCAAGCTCTGCTCCAACCCTACTATCATCTCTTGAAAAATATTGAATTTTTTCAATGTATTTTCCATCTACTGCTTCATACTCTCCACCACCACTACCAGAGAAACTAAAAGTTTCAGTATTAAAAGCAATCCATTGGAAAAAACCATCAATTAGAACTTTCATAGTTTTTCTTGGAAGATTTGTGTCTCTAGTTCTAAATTCTCCATTATTATATCTTCCAGACATAACCCATTTTCCTTGTAGCATTGATTTTGGCTTAGAAATATTTCTCCAATTATTATCTTTTGTTAATTCTATAGACTTTATACTGTCTTTTTCAAAATCAGAATTAAATTCAAGAGAAACCTGATAACTGTCTCCTACTATTTCATAATATCCTCCATAAGTTTTAACAAATGCTCCAGAAGTTTTGTTAAACTCTGTAGCTACTAGATATTCTGAATCAATAATTAATCTTTCAATTGTTTCCTCAGTCTTATCAATTTCAAACACATTTGATATATAAGTATTTGTTTCAGAACAAGCATTGAGAAGATTAAGGGAAAGAAATATAAATAATTTTTTCATTAGTTAATAAGATTTAATTATTCAAAATTAGCAAAACATTAAGTATATTAGCCGCTGATTTAAAATAAAGTTCATGAAAAAAATATTATTTACTATTGTTTTTGCTTATTCATTTTTAAGTAATGCACAACAAATAGATTTTGTTGAGTATGATTTATCTAATGGACTTCATGTAATCCTTCATCAGGATAATAGAGCACCTGTTATTACTACGTCAGTGCTTTACCATGTTGGCTCTAAAGATGAGGAAGAAAATAGAACAGGATTTGCCCATTTTTTTGAGCATCTTCTGTTTGAAGGTACAGAAAACATTGAAAGTGGAGAGTGGTTCAAAATTGTTGAGGCTAACGGAGGATCTAATAATGCATATACTACTGATGATTCAACTTATTATTATGAAGTTTTCCCTTCTAACAAATTGGAATTAAGCTTATGGATGGAATCTGAGAGAATGTTGCATCCTATTGTTAGAGAAACTGATAGAATGACATTGCAAGAGGGAGTTATAAAGGAGGAAAGGAACTTGAGATACGATAATGCTCCATACGGATACCTTCTTTACGCTGTTAGAAGTAATTTATATAAAAAGCATCCCTATGGTAGGATAACTATTGGCTCAGATGAAGATTTGGAAGCAGCCAATATTGATGATTTTGTAAACTTCAACAAAAAGTATCATAAGCCAAACAATGCAATTCTTGTCGTTGCTGGAGATATTAGAATTGATGAAACAAAAGATCTAATTGACAAATATTTTTCTGACATACCTAAAAGTGATGATATAGTTAGAAATCTTCCTAAAGAAGAGCCTATTATTGAAACAATAAACGCTACATGGTATGACAAAAACATTCAAGTTCCAGCATTAATATTAGGATACATAACACCAAAAATGAATTCGAGAGAAGCTAGGGTGCTTAACTTATTGTCTACTTATTTAAGTGATGGTAAGAGTTCTGTTTTATACAAAAAAATGGTTGATGAAAAGCAAATGGCACTTGCAGTACAAACTATTAATCTAGCTCAAGAAGATTATGGAACATACCTTATGGTAGCACTTCCTGTTGGCGAATATACTCTTGATAATCTTCTAGATGAAATAGATTTAGAAATTAAAAAAGTTAAAACAGATTTAATTTCAGAAAGAGACTTTGAAAAATTGCAAAATATTATTGAATCCCAATTTGTAAGTCGTAATGCATCAATTGAAGGAATTGCTAAGACCCTTGCTGACTATTATACTTTTTATGGAGATACAAATCTAGTAAACTCTGAAATTGATATATATAGAAGTATTACAAGAGAAGAAATACAAGAGGTTGCAAGTAAATATTTAAATTCAAATCAAAGAGTAGTTCTTGACTATCTTCCTGAAAGCGAACAAAACAAATAAAAAAATGAAAAAAGAAAACATAAACAAAATTTTAAAAATTGGAGTAATTAAAAAACTTGTGATAATTTCAGTTATTGCTATTTCAAATTCTTTAACAGCTCAGGTTGATAGATCTATTATGCCAGAATCTGGACCAGCCCCTGAGATATCATTTGGTCAGCCAAAAACATTTTCATTAGATAATGGTTTAACTGTTATGGTAGTTGAAAACAATAAATTACCTAGAGCATCTGCTCAATTATCATTTGATAATCCACTAATTTATGAAGGAGAAATTGCTGGAGTTAGCGGGGTTCTTGGAGAAATGCTAGGCAATGGAACTAGCTCAATCCCTAAAGATAAATTTATTAATGAAGTTGATTATTTAGGGGCTAGTTTAAGTGTATCAGGTTCTGGTGCTTTTGCTAGCTCACTTTCAAGATACTTTGATAGAATTCTTGAACTAATGGCAGGCGCAATTCTTGAACCATTATTAACACAAGAAGAGTTTGACAGACAGCGTGATTTAATTAAAGAAAATTTGAAAGCTGCAGATAAAGATGTTGCCACTGCTGCTAATAGAGTTCAATCGCTTTTAACATATGGTTCAGAACACCCTAGTGGAGAATATGTTTCTCAGGAATCACTTGATAGAATAGCTCTTCAGGATACTAAGGACTTTTTTAATAACTATGCTAAACCAAATAATGCATATTTAGTTATTATTGGAGATGTAGATTATGAAAAAATTAAGTCTAAAGTAACTGGTTTATTTAATAACTGGGAATCTGGAAGTGTATCGTCTAGCGATTTTCCAGCACCATCAAATCCAGATAAAACAGAAATTATATTTGTTGATATGCCTAGTTCAACTCAATCCGTTGTATCTGTTATGAATACTATAGATTTTAGCAAAAAAGAATCTGATTACTTTGCCGCTTTAGTAGCAAATAGAATTTTAGGAGGAGGAGGAGCAGGTAGATTATTTAATAACCTTAGAGAAGATAAAGGGTGGACATATGGGTCTTATTCTGGAATTGCTGAGAGCTATAAAACTAAGGGTATAGTTATTGCTCAAGCTCAAGTTAGAAATGATGTAACTGATAGTTCTGCTGTTGAATTACTGAAAGAATTAAATATAATGAAAAGTGATTTTGTTACTGATCAAGAATTGCTATCAGCTAAAGCTAAGTATACAGGTACCTTTGTTCTTTCTCTTGAAAGTCCATCAACAATTGCAACATTTGCAAGGAATATTAAAACCCAAGATTTACCAGAGGATTATTATAACACATTCCTGGCTAATATTGAAAAAGTCACAAAAGAAGATGTAAAACAGGCAGCTCAAAAATATTTCATGACTAATAATACTAGAGTTTTTGTTACAGGAAAAGGGAGTGAAATATTAAAAGGCTTGGAGAACATCCAATATAATGGAGAAAATTTAGCAGTTAGATATTTTGACAAATTTGGAAATGAAACAGAAAGACCAGATTACTCTGTTGATGAAACTTTAACAGCAGGTAGTATAATTGATAATTATATTGATGCAATTGGAGGTCTTGATAAATTAAATTCTGTTACATCAATTGAAGAGACATATGTTGCTGATGTTATGGGGAGTCCTTTTGAGCTATATAGTTTAAAGAGTAATAAAAATCAATCTTTAACTACTATTAATGTTATGGGACAATCTCAGAAAATTGTTGTAAATCAATCATCTGGATTTATGGAGGTTATGGGTCAGAAAATGGAAATAACAGGTGCAGAATTAGAAGAAGCTATTTCTGGTACTGCTTTATTCACTGAAACTAATCTTGACTATTCCACTATAGAATTAGTTGGCAAGACTGAAGTTGATGATGAGGCTGCATATGAAATAAAAGTCTCAGACTCTAAATCATTATTTTATTCTATCGAAACTGGATTAAAGTTGAAAGAAGTAACTACACAAGAAGTAGAAGGAAATAGTATGATAACTGAAAATTTTTATAACAATTATGAAGAGGTCGAAGGAATACTTTTTCCAATGTCTATAAACTTAGTTACACCTTCAATGCCAATACCTGGAGGGTTGTTTTTAAATGCCACCTCAATAATGTTAAATGTTGAGACTTCGGATTCGGATTTTGAATAAACAAAACAAGGGTGCTTTTTTAAGCGCCCTTTTTTTTTGTCACAAGGTATACCCCCATTAATATAACTATTGTCCCTGTAATTTGAATTAATTTAAAACTTTCACCATCCAATATTCCCCAAAATATTGCAACTATTGGCATTAGATAAGTAGTCGATACTGAAAAAACAGGAGAAGAAATTTCAAGTAGTTTAATATACATTGTCTTTGCTATTGCAGTTCCAAACAATGCCAGAATCACAATATATATAATAGACTCTACTATGCTTGGATCATAAATAAAATTGGAAAAGGGGAAATCAGAGAAGATTAAAATAACAAATGCTGGAATAAACAGGAACAAGAAACTCATAAAAACAAGTCCTATCGCTGGAATTCCAGACAATTTATACTTTAAAATATTAGCATTAATTGCATAGCAGAATGCTGCAATAACAACAAATGCAACAAATAATAAATTATAGGAAGAGATTAATAATTCATTATATACTAAAACTAGTATCCCTATAAATCCAACAAAAACTCCTAATAATTGCCTCTTAATAAATTCTTCTGAAAAAATTATTACACTGATTAATAACGTAAATAAAGGAGTCAGTGAAACCATCACTGCTGTCACAGAACTTGAAATTTGAGTTTGTGCAAAACCAAATAAATATGCAGGGAAAAAAGACCCTATACATGCTGAAAATAGTACCCATTTTAATTTATTTTTAGGAATTAGTTTAATCTTAGGATACCCAAAAGGGGCAACTATTATTGTAGTTATTATTATTCTTATCGACCCTAATTGAATTGGCGATAATCCTGTAAGTCCTTTTTTAATTAAAATATATGAACTCCCCCATATTATAGATAAGAGAATCAATGTACCCCATTTTTTAATCTGTATGTTCATTGAAACTTTTATTTATTTTCTAGGATAACTTTTACTTGTCTAATTCTTTTTTTATCTACAATCTCGATAACAAATTTAAAATCTTCATGAATTATTACTTGACCTACTCTGGGTATCCTCTGTGCTTTTTCTAATAATAATCCTCCTAAAGTTTCTATATCTGCTGCTATTTGTTCAAAAGAAGAAAAATCCTTCAACTCTAATGCTTTATAAAAATCTTGTAAATTAATTTTTGCATCAAAAACATAAGTATTATCATCAAGCTTAGAGAACATAGGGTCTTCTTCATCAAATTCATCATTTAGTTCTCCAAAAATTTCCTCCATGACATCCTCTAAAGTTATTAATCCTGATGTACCTCCATATTCATCTACTACAATTGCCATATGTATTTTTTTAGCTTTAAATTCATTTAAAAGATCATCTAACTTTTTGTTTTCAGGAACATATAATGGAGCTCTAAGCAATTGGGTCCAATTAAACTCTTTATTTTCCAAATGGGGCAACAGATCTTTGACATATAGAACCCCTAATATTTTATCCATGTTATTTTCGTAGACTGGAACTCTAGAAAACCCCTTATTTATAACTTTTTCAATTATATCTGAAATATTAGAAGTTTTTTTTAAGGTGAACATATCTACTCTAGGGCACATTATTTGCCTTGTTTCAAGGTTTCCAAAATTTACAATCCCTTTCAATATTTTTTTTTCCTCAACACTTGTCTCTTCATTATCTGTTAGTTCAAGAGCCTGAGATAAGTTGTCAACTGAAATATTTTTTTTGTTTTTAATCAAAGATGATTCAAAAAAGAAAGTAATCTTACTCATTGGCACATTTAAAAAAGACAAAAGATATCTGTCTAGAAAGTAGATTGGCAAAGCAATAATTTTTGAAAAAATTAATGGATGCCTGTTCGCATATATTTTAGGAAGGATCTCTCCAAAAAATAATATAAGTAATCCTATAACTCCAACTTCAATAAAAGTCTCAATAAAAACATTATTAATTGATGATAAAAATGGATTGTCAATAGAAACAAATAAAATAACAACTGCAATATTTAGAAAATTATTTAGAATTAGAATTGTCGCTAGTAGCTTTTTTGGTTTTAATAATAATTTCTCTATTATATCCAAGTTTTTAGATTTCCCCTCTTTCAAAAACAGTGTATTCTTATTAAGAGAAAAAAGTGCAACTTCAGATCCTGAAATAAATGCAGATAATACTAAGCATATAATAATGGACAGAATCTTAATAAAAAGAAACGGTTGATCTAAAAACATTAAACTAAAAATATATAGATCCAAAGAACTAGCTATTTAATTTAAAAGGGGAGATCATCCTCAGGTTGTTCAGTAGGATTAGGTTTTTCTTCAATATTAACTTCAGTTTCTTTATTTGAACTTGAATTATCTGAATTAGATTCTTTTTTAGCAGATAAAAAAGTAAATTCATCCACATTAACTTCAGTAGTATACCTATCTTGTCCATCTTCTCCTTGCCATTTTCGTGTTTTAATTCTTCCTTCAACATATACTTTATCTCCTTTTGCTAAATATTTTTCACATATCTCAGCTGCTTTATTTCTGACAACTATATTATGCCAGTCAGTATTGGTGACCTTTTCATTAGTAGATTTATCAGTATATGTTTCGTTAGTTGCTAAAGGGAATCTCGCAATACAACCTCCTCCATCAAAATGTCTAATTTTGACATCATCTCCTAGATGACCAATTAACATAACTTTATTTAATGTCCCACTCATTTTAATTATTTATACTAATATACAAAAATCAATTGCCCACGTTAATAAAATCATTTATAAAATTTTTTATTGGGACAGGGAATGGATATTTAGCAATATCATTAATTTTAATTCCATTAATTAATGGTTTATATCAGATAATTTAAAATATAAATTTATATATTTGCTAGCCTTGATAATCAAATGTTTAACAAAATCAATAATAATGACAAAAGCTGACCTTGTTAAGAATATATCAGATAAAACAGGAATGGATAAATCTGATGTTCAGATGATTGCAGAAAAATTTATGAATGAAGTGAAAAATTCATTGAAAAATAATGAGAATGTATACATAAGAGGGTTCGGAAGTTTTATTGTAAAGAAAAGAGCTGAGAAAACAGGTAGAAACATTTCAAAAAATGTAGCTGTAGTTATACCAGCTCATAATATTCCTGCATTTAAACCATCAAAAACTTTTGTTAATTCAGTTAAACAAAACGTTCCTATAGTTTAATAAATTAAAAAATTATAGATTAATATGCCGAGTGGTAAAAAAAGAAAGAGACATAAGGTAGCAACGCATAAGAGAAAAAAAAGAGCGAGAGCTAACCGTCATAAAAAGAAAAAAGTGTAGGGAGAATACACTCTAATAAATTCTTAAGTTCTTTGACATTATGTAATGACTTATTAGTCATATATTTTTAAAAATGTTTAACCATTCTACTTAAAAAGTAGATTAAAAATTCAAACAGTGAAAAAAGAATTGATTATTCGATCTAATTCAGATACTGTTGATTTTGCAATGCTTAACGATGGAAAACTCGTTGAGTTAGATAAAGAAATAGGTAAAAATAAATTTTCTGTTGGCGATATATATGTGGCAAAAATTAGAAAAATAATTCCTGGTTTAAATGCTGCATTTGTTGATATGAATAATGAAAAAGATGGATTTCTCCATTATCATGACCTTGGGCCAAAACTTTTATCCTTAACAAAATTTGCTAAACTAGTTGAGTCTAAAAAGATTAAATCATTTTCATTTAATGATTTCAAATACGAGAAAGATATTTCTAAAAATGGTCTTATTAAAGACTCTCTTTCTCCGAAACAAACAGTTTTAGTTCAAGTGATTAAAGAACCGATTTCGACAAAAGGACCAAGGCTAAGTTCTGAAATATCCTTAGCAGGTAGATTTATGGTTATTGTTCCTTTCTCTGAAAGAATTTCTATTTCACAAAAGATAAAAAATACAGAAGAGAAAAAAAGGTTAAGAAACCTTGTTTCATCAATTAAGCCAAAAGGATTTGGTGTAATTATTAGAACTGTAGCAAAAAATCGTAAAGTAGAGGAATTAAAAGCTGACTTAAAGGACCTAATTATAAGATGGAAAAGGCTTTGTATTAACTTTAACAAAGCAGACACTTATCCAGCTAAAATTCTTGGAGAAATAAATAGGTCTTCTTCAAAATTAAGAGATGTTTTTGATGATTCTTTTACCGGTATATATATAAGTGATTCTGATCTCTATTCAGAAATTAAAGAGTATATCAAAAGTATTGCTCCAAAAAAGACTTCTATTGTCAAATTATATTCGTCCATGACGCCAATATTTGACAAATTTGGAATTGAAAGACAAATAAAATCTTCGTTTGGAAGAACTGTTTCAATGCAAAAAGGGGCTTATCTGATTATTGAGCACACAGAAGCTCTACATGTTATAGATGTTAATAGTGGTAATAGATCTAACAAATCAAAAACACAAGAAGAAACTGCAATGGAAGTTAACCTAATAGCTTCGGCAGAAATAGCCAGACAACTTCGCCTGAGAGATATGGGCGGAATTATCGTTGTAGACTTTATAGATCTAACATCCATAGAAAACAGAAAAAAATTGTTTGAACATTTCTGTAAAGAAATGGGCAAAGACAGAACGAAACACAAAATTCTTCCACCAAGCAAATTTGGATTAATTCAAATTACAAGACAAAGGGTAAGGCCTCAAATGAGTATAAATACAAGAGAGCCTAATCCAAATAAAAATCTTGAGGTAGAAGCGCCTATATTATTAATAGACAAAATCAATGTTGAACTTAACAAGATTGTTAAGAATTCGCGTTATAAAAAGGAGAAAATATATTTACATGTTCATCCTTTTGTAGCCGCGTATATAAATTCAGGTTTTTTTTCAATTAAGAATAAATGGTACTTAAAATATAAGAGATCAATTACAGTTATTGCAAGAGACTCTTATTTATATCTTGAATACCATTTTTTTAATAGTGATTCAAAACTTATTAAATAAATAATAATTATCAAACCGTTTAGAGTAAATCTAAACGGTTTTTTTTATATTTTAATTCTATGAATGATTCCATAAGGAAAAAAATTGAGTTCTATTGTGCTTATCAGGAAAGGTGTCATATGGAAGTACATAAAAAATTAAATAAACTTGGGGTATATGGTGATGAGATAGACAAATATCTTTGTCATTTAATAGATAATAACTTTTTAAACGAAACAAGATTTTCTGAAAATTATGTTAGGGGGAAATTTAATAATAATGATTGGGGGAAAATTAAAATAATCCAAGAATTAAAATCAAGAAAAATATCCACTTGGAATATAAATAATGCATTATCTGAAATATGTGATGAAGATTATTTAAAAAAGATAAGGGGCTTATCAATAAAAATAATTAAAGAAAACAGTGGCATACCGAAAGAAAAGATAAAAGAGAAAATTTTAAATAAATTACAATATAAAGGGTGGGAGAAAGAATTAATTTTCAAAGAAATAAATACACTAATCAATTAATAAGGTTACATTATTATTACTCATTTCTACCGTTCCAGAATTTATCTCCAAAGAAGTTTCTTTATCTGAAATATCAAAATGACTTTTAACTTCCTTATCTATAGTTAGCTTTCCCTGGATTATTACTTTACCTTTTTTAAGCGTTGATACAATAGGTGCATGATTATCTAATACCTGAAAATCTCCATATGAACCAGGAAAAGAGATTGACTTAACTTCGCCTTTGTAAAGTATAGCTCCAGGTGAAATAATTTCTAAATACATTTATTTTACTTCAGATAACATTTTCTCTCCTTCTTCAATTGCTTCTTCAATATTTCCTTTTAAATTAAAAGCTGCTACAGGGAGATAATCTAACTCTCCATCCATTATCATGTTAAAACCTTTAATAGTATCTTTTATATCAACTAAAGTTCCGGGAGTTCCTGTGAATTGTTCTGCAACATGAAATGGTTGAGAAAGAAAACGCTGTACTCTTCTTGCTCTAGCTACAGCAAGCTTATCTTCTTCAGAAAGTTCTTCCATACCTAAAATTGCAATTATATCTTGAAGCTCTTTATATTTTTGCAATAACGCCTTAACTCTTTGCGCACAATTATAATGTTCATCTCCCAATATTTCAGGTGTAAGAATTCTAGAAGTTGAATCAAGTGGATCTACAGCAGGATATATTCCAAGTTCTGAAATCTTTCTTGACAATACAGTTGTAGCATCTAAGTGAGTAAAAGTAGTAGCCGGTGCAGGGTCTGTTAGATCATCAGCGGGAACATAGACTGCTTGAACTGATGTAATTGAGCCCTTCTTTGTAGAAGTAATTCTCTCTTGCATTGTCCCCATTTCAGTAGCCAATGTAGGTTGATATCCAACAGCTGAAGGCATCCTTCCAAGAAGAGCAGATACCTCTGAACCTGCCTGTGTAAACCTAAATATATTATCTATAAAGAAAAGAACGTCTTTACCTTGACCATCTGCACCTCCATCTCTAAAATATTCTGCAACAGTAAGTCCTGAAAGGGCAACTCTTGCTCTTGCGCCAGGAGGCTCATTCATCTGCCCAAAAACAAATGTTGCTTTTGAATCTAAAAGCGCCTTTTTATCAACTTTACTTAAATCCCAATCTCCTTTTTCCATTGACTTAAGAAACTTATCTCCATAATTTATAATCCCTGATTCTATCATTTCTCTTAGCAAGTCATTTCCTTCTCTTGTTCTTTCTCCAACTCCAGCAAATACTGAAAGTCCTCCATGTCCCTTTGCAATATTATTTATTAACTCTTGGATTAATACAGTTTTTCCAACTCCAGCTCCTCCAAAAAGTCCAATTTTACCACCTTTAGCATAAGGTTCGATTAAATCCACTACTTTTATTCCAGTGAAAAGAACTTCAGTAGAAGTTGATAACTGATCAAAATCAGGAGGCTTCCTATGAATAGACATCCCATCTTTATCTTTTTTTGGTAAAACTTCCATTCCATCTATTGGATCTCCAACTACATTAAACAATCTCCCATATATTTCTTTACCTATTGGCATTTTAATAGGGCTACCAGTATCAACAACTTCAGTACCCCTGCTTAATCCATCTGTTGAATCCATGGAAATTGTTCTAACAATATTTTCCCCAATATGAGACTGTACCTCTAAAATTAATATTGAACCATCATCTCTTGTTATTTCTAAAGAGTCATATATTTCAGGAAGTGTACTATCTTTTGATGAAAACTCAACGTCTACAACTGCTCCAATAACTTTTGAAACTTTACCAGTATTTTGTGACATTTTTTAAGATTATAAAATTAAAGTGCAAATATATACCCTATCATTAAATATTAAAAGTTAATAGCTATTGATTTTTGATAATTTATCAAGATGTAAATTGTATTCATTTCTTTGATTTTAAAACAGACATTCAATTTTATTTTTTTGTATTGATTGTTTAGCCATCTTACCATATGCCTTAACCACTTTATCAAGGTCTTTAAATCTAGTGTCTTTAGTTAATCCATTTTTATATCTAAAATAAATTTGCTGAACTATTACTGCAATTTTAAACAGTCCATAAGTGAAATAGAAAACTATGTTATCAATTTCATGTCCAAAATTGTTTTGATATAATTTTAGAATTTCACCTCTTGAGGGATTTCCTTTTTCAGAAGTTATATTTAAATGTATTGATTTTATAAAATCTGGATCATCATTTTGAATCCAATATGCTAAAGATGTTCCCAAATCCATAAACGGATCTCCTATTGTTGACATTTCCCAATCTAATACAGAAATAACGTTAAGCGATAAAGGGTCTAACACTAAATTGTCATATTTAAAGTCATTATGAATTAATGACTCAAATCTTGATTGTACAATGTTATCATTTAACCACTTTATTACAAAGTTAATCTCACTGATTTCCTCTGTTTTAGAATTAAGATAGCGTTTAGACCATCCTTTAACTTGTCGTGTATTATAACCTTCTGGATTTCCAAAGTCTATTAACCCTGATTCGTTTATATCAATCCTATGTAGGTCTACAAAAGTTTGAACGAATTCTTTAGATAATCCTATATAATCCGAAGTTTTTGTTATAATACTTTTATAATTAGTCCCTCGTAATATTAATCCCTCTAATCTTTCCATAATATAAAACTCAGATCCAATAATATCTTCATTCTCACAATAATGAATTGGATTTGGAGATTTATTATAAATCTCTTTTAAGGATGTTAAAACTTTAAACTCCCTATTCATATCATGTCCTGATTTTATTTTAGCACCATGAGGAGGTCTTCTTAAAACAAAATCTTGATCACCTGATTTTATAAGATATGTTAAATTAGAAAAACCTGAAGGAAATTGTAAAATTTTAAAATTATTAGTGTCATAATCAATAAATTTTGACAAATAAGAGTTTAATGATGATTCTTCAAGTTTTTCATCATCTCTTACATCAACTGCTTTGTCAATTAATATTTCTGACATTTATCTATTTTCTCGATAAGGCTTTAATATTCTTCTTGCCAATAGACTCTTGTGTACCTCGTCAGCTCCATCATAAATTCGAGCAGCTCTTTCATGTCTATAATATGCTGCGAGAATAGTGTCATCTGTTACACCTAATGCGCCATGAACCTGAATAGCATTATCCACTACTTTCTGTAATACATTAGCACAATAAAATTTAATAATTGAAATTTCAGATCTTGTTTTATAAGCACCCTGATTATCAATTTTTTTTGCAGCATCCTGCACTAGAAGTCTAGCAGCATTTATTTCAGCTCTTGATTCTGAAATCCAAGCTTGAATCATTTGTTTATCTCCAAGAACTTCTCCTTCAGAAATTTCTCTGGATACAGCCCTTTTACACATAAGGTCGAAAGCTCTCTCACACATTCCAATCCATCTCATGCAATGATGAATTCTTCCAGGACCAAGTCTCTTTTGGGCTATTGCAAAACCTTCTCCTTCTTCACCTAGAACATTAGATGAAGGGACCTTTACATTATCAAATTTTATCTCAGCATGACTTTCCCATCCACCTCCAGGGTGCCCCATGATGGAAATATTTCTAATGAACTTAACACCTTTTGCTTTAGTAGGAACAATTATTTGGCTTGCTTTTTTATGCGGATCATTCCCTTCAGGATCAGTAACCAGCATTACAATTGCAAATTCTGCTCCATCGAAACCAGACGCAAACCATTTATGGCCATTTATAATATAGTGATCATTTTCTCGTACTGCAACTGTACCCATTTTAACAGGATTTGAACCTGCAAAATCGGGCTCAGTCATAGCAAAACAACTTCTAATTTTACCGTCTAATAGCGGTTGTAAGTATTGTTCTTTTTGTTCTTCTGATCCACACTCAATTAATATCTCCATATTTCCAGCATCAGGAGCCTGGCAATTTAACACATAAAAGCCATATGGACTTGCGCCAATAATTTCGCTGACCTCTCCATGTTGCTCAAGGGTTAACCCCAGCCCCCCATATTCTTTAGAAATTTGCGGCAACCATAATCCTATAGATTTTACTTTGCCCCTTAACTCATTCAACTTTGGTAATTTTTCATCCCATTCGGAATTAAGAATCCATGGTTCTAGGGGAAAAAGCTCATCTTCTACAAAGCTTTTAATTTTTGATTTTATTTCTTTAAAATTCATAAATTATAATATTATTTTTCTAAAATTTTTGGTTTACGTTTTTTCTTCAGAACTAGAATAAACAAGTGAAAGTGTTTCAGCTACACAAACAGGCTTAGTCTCTCCTTTAACTTCAAAAACAATGTTAAGTTTATACTTTACTCCACCCGGTATTTCCTCAAATTCAATCAAAGAAACTCTTCCTCTAAAATAAGAGTCTGATGGTGTAGCGTTAGGAAACCTAACTTTGTCAAGACCATAGTTTATTGCAAGTTTGATATTATTTAACTTGAGTGTTCTAAATGTTATTTGTGATGCGTAGGATAATACTAAGAATCCATGAGCAATTGTTTTTTTGTAAGGTGACTCTTCAGCAGCTCTTTTTGCATCAAGGTGAATCCACTGAGAATCTTCAGTTACATCTGCAAATGTGTTAATTTTATCTTGAGACATGTAGAGCCAATCTGAAAGACCAATCTCTTTTCCTTGATATTGTTTTAAATCATTTAGATTGTTTATTGTTGTTGAATATGGTTTATCCATTTTTTAATTTTAATTTATCATATAACCTCCGTCAACATTAAAAGTTTCACCAGTTGTATAACTTGAAGCATTTGAGGCTAAATAAACTGCAATTCCTGAAATTTCATTCGGCTCACCAGCTCTTCTAATTGGAAGATCCCCTAGCCAAACTTCTAACATTTCTTCATTTTGCCACAAAGCAGAGCTTAATTTAGTTTTTATTAATCCTGGACAGATTGCATTTGATCTAATACCATATTTTCCCCATTCTTTGGCTTGAGATTTTGTAAGCATAGTAATTGCTGCTTTACTTACTGAATATATTCCCAGTCCTTTGTCTGGTTTATGACCCTCAACTGATGACATATTAATTATTGAACCTGAATTATTTTTTTTCATATGTTCAAATGTCATTTTCGATAATTTAAAAGCTGCCTTAACATTTATATCAATGATTTTATCAAAAAGCTGTTCGTCAGCATTCTCTAGACGATCAAAAACTGGATTTATTCCTGCATTATTAACTAATATATCTACTCTTCCATATTTATCTATGGTTGAATCAACAAGGTTCTGTAGTTGACTTTCATCACCAACATGACAGGCGCATGTTGTTGCATCAAAACCATTTTCTATTATTTTACTTGCAACTTTATCAATTGATTCTTGAGATCGACTGCTTACAACTACACTTGCTCCAAACTCTGCTAAAGCTTCAGCAATAGAAGCTCCAATTCCTCTACTTGAACCAGTGATTATGGCAACCTTACCATTTAAGTCAAAAAGTTTTTTATATCTGTTTTTCATTACATTTAAACCTGTTTTGTAAGTTTGTAATGTTAGGGAAAAAGATTTATAAAAACAAGAATTATAAAGTTAATTAGAAACATATCATTAATCATTATAATACTGATAACTGCTTACCTATTAAGTTATTTATATTTAAGTAAAGGTTGTCCTTATATATTTTTTTGTGATTAAATAGACTGCTATATTTATTTTTAATAACTTATGTTAATAATAATAGGTGCTTTATAACAAAAAACCAATGAATTGTGAATGCGAATCAAGAGCTTTTTGAGTTTAAATTTTATGAATGGGAAAAGCAATTAAAAGATAAGCCTTATTTAAGACAACCTTTTGGTGATAAATGGGAGGAATATACGTGGGGTGAAGTTGGAGATATGGCTCGTAGGCTAGCAACAGGTCTTAAATCACTTAATCTCAGAGAAGGAGCTCACATTGGAATCTACTCAAAAAACTGCAGAGAGTGGATTATAGCAGATCTCGCTATTGTGATGGCTGGATATATATCAGTCCCTTTCTTTCCTTCATTAAATGGAAAAGAACTTGCATATATTATGGATTATGGAGACGTTGATGCACTTTTTGTAGGGAAAATTGAAACATGGGACGACATAAAAGATGATTTGCCCGAGGAAATGGCTTTAATTAAATTTCCTCAATATGCAGGGTGTTCAAATGTTACTAAAGGACGCGAATGGTCTGAGTTTATAAATAGTCATAAACCAATGCAAAACCCTCACATCCCAAAATTATCTGATTTATGGACTATAATCTTTACATCAGGTACTACCGGAAATCCCAAAGGGGTTATGCTTTCTTATCAAGCGATTCATGGTATTAAAGTTGTTCTAGATGATCCTGAGAATCCTTTAGGGATAAAGCATGATGGTAATAATGAATTTATATCATATTTACCTTTAAATCATATTTTTGAAAGAGTAGTTATTGAATGGACGTCTTTCCGGTATGGAGGAACAATTTCATTTGTAGAATCACTTGATACTTTTGGAAAAAATTTAAAAGACATTCAACCACATGTTTTCGCTGCTGCTCCTAGAGTTTGGACAAAACTTCAGTTAGGTATTTTATCCAAATTTCCTCAAAAAAAATTAGACACATTACTTAAAATTCCATTAATGTCAGGTTTACTGAAAAAACTTCTAAAGAAAGGACTTGGATTTAGTAGATCTAGAGTTACTGTATCTGGTTCCGCTCCTATGCCTGTTGAGCTAATTGAATGGTTTAGAAAAATTGGAGTATATATAACTAATGGGTATGGAATGACTGAAAATTGTGCTATTTGTAGCTCAGTTGATGGCAAAGACTTTAAAAAAATGAATACAGTCGGTAAACCACAAAAAGGTGTTGATCTTAAAATTGATGAAAAAACTGGTGAAATATTGATGAAGGGGGCAACTGTTATGAATGGTTATTATAAAAATGAAGAGTTAACAAATATAACTCTTAGAGGAGGCTGGCTCCATACTGGAGATAAAGGTTTCCTCGATAAAGACAATTATTTACATCTCACTGGAAGGGTTGCTGACAGCTTTAAAACATCAAAAGGTGAATATATTGAGCCTCTAGAACTTGAACAACACTTTGTAAATATTAATGAAATAGAAGAACTCTGTGTTGTAGGACTTGGAATTGCTCAGCCTTTATGTTTAATACAATTGTCTGAAATTGGTAAAAAAACTTCAAGAGAGGGTATCTCAAAAATGTTAACAGATAAACTTGATAAGGTCAATAGCAGTCTTGTTAACTATAAAAAGATCTCTACTTTAATTATTGTTAAGGATGAATGGACACAAGAGAATGGTATCGTTGGCCCAACACAAAAACTAAAAAGAGGTACTATTGAAGATACATATTCAAAAGATTATTTAAAATGGCATAATTCTCCCGAACAAGTCATTTTTGAATAAGTATCTCTTATTAAGAATCCATACAAATTTTCTTATTTTGGGCCATGCAAAAAATTATGTTATATTTATAACTAAATCAGAAAAAAATGTATTTGAAGGGGATAGTATGCAATTCATCCAATTCCTTTATTTACAGTATGTCCCAGAGGACATTAAAAACTAATTAAACAAAATAAATAAGCTTATAAACCTAATAATTATGAATATAAAATTTTTAAACAAGCATGTATTGGCCTTTATGGCAGTAATGCTGTTAGGAAGCGTTTATTCTCAAAGTCAAGTTTCCGGATCTGTATCAGATGCCGATAACATGTCTGGAATTCCTGGGGTAAACGTTGTAATTGAGGGGACAAGTGTTGGTACTGTTACAGATTTCGACGGAAATTTTGTGCTAAACTCCAATCAAGCGCCTCCTTTTAATCTTGTTATTAGCTATGTTGGGTACTCTGCACAAACAGTATCTGTAACATCTAGTGGTCAAGATATTAGTGTATCGCTTTCTGCAGGTCAAAACCTTGAAGAGGTAGTAATTTCAGCTTCGAGAAGAGCACAAAAAGTTTTAGAAGCACCTGCTTCTATTACTATTATTTCAGCCAGAACAATTGAAAACTCACCTAATGTTACTGACCCTGTAAGATTGTTAGCTAATATACCTGGAGTTCAGATTCAACAACAAACTGCAAATACATTAAACGTAGAAATGCGAGCAGGAGCTGGTGTTTTTGGAACTTCTACATTCCTTGTTAAGGATAACAGATATTTGGTTACACCTTCAGCTGGACTTTTTCAAAGCTATCAAGCGGGATTATCAAATCTTGATCTAGCTAGTATTGAGGTTGTAAGAGGACCTGCGGGTGTTCTTTATGGTCCTGGAGTTACATCAGGGGTTGTTCATTTTATGACAAAAAGCCCAATTGATTATGAGGGAAACTCAATGTCTGTTTGGGCAGGAGAAATGTCAGCTATGGGAACTGAAATTAGAATTGCTAACGCTAATTCTGATAAAACATTTGGATGGAAAATTAACGCTAAAGTGTCTACTGGTGATGACTTTGTTTATGATAATGAAGCTGCAATAACTGCGAAAACTGGTATGCCATTTGCAACACAAGTTCGTCAACCAGCAGTTTCTAATAAAATGGTAGATCCTGTTGCATCTCTTACTAGTAGAGTTTTGTTAAACACAAATGATTTAGATAAAGATGGTGATGGAAATATGTTAATTAATGACTATTCCAACATGACTTTTGACGCTCATCTGGAGTGGAGACCTGATGACAATTCAACATACAAACTAGCAGGTGGATTGAACAATGGACGTGGAGCTTTCTTTAATTCTCAAGGTGTAGGTTATACACAAGGGACATCGGTTTGGGCTCAAGCTCAAGCTAGAATTGGAGGTTTCTACGCTCAAGCATTTCTTGATAGTAATGATGGTGGTCCAGATGATAAGCCGACATTCTTATATGCTACTGGTCTACGAACGGTTGCTAAACGACAGGCAATTCAACTACAGCTTCAATATAGCTTTGATATGCCATGGCTATTTGATTCAGAATGGACAGCAGGATGGGATTATAACAATACTTACTCTGACTCAGAATATACACTTTATGGAAGAAATGATGATGATGATGACTACGTAATCAATGGTTTTTATGGAATGGGTACTTTGCATATGTCTGAAAAAATGGATTTAGTTATGTCAGGTAGATATGACTCTGTTAACTTTATTAGCACAGGGGAATTTGCTCCAAGTGCTACTCTAGTTTACAAGGCTTCTCCAAAAAGTACTTGGAGACTAGGATATAAGAAAACTCTAACTGCTAACACTGCACTTAACCAGTATATAGACTTTCCAGTAGCAGCTCTTGCTCCTGGTATTCTAGATGTTTGGTTAGTGGGACAAAATTCGAATCATCAATTTGGAGACCCTGCAAGTCAAATGATTGAATTAGCAGGATTAGGAATTAGTATTCCTTCTACTTCAGCTAGTGGAGGATTGCCTCTTGCAATTCCATATGGAGCTGTTGCTGGTGCATCATTAGCAGGATTATATGCTGCTGCACCTTCGCTTCAACCACTGCTTGCTCCTTTCTTTGCTACATATCAAGGACCATCAGGAGGTTCAGGAACTTTATCTCCTTATAACCTATTTAATGGACTGCCTATGCCATCTAGTGATGACACTTATGGTGCAAGATTTGGTAGTGTTTCGAATTTTGAACTTGGATGGACAGGTGTAATCGGAGACAAATTAAAATTAAGTGCTGATATCTATACATATGAAAACAAAGGGTTTACATATTTCCAAGCGATTGGACAGACATTTGCATTAGTAGGATCTGATATTCCAAATGATCTTGCAGCTGCAGTTATGGCTGATATTACTCCATATGCAACAGCAGTATTAACACAAGTTACAACTGCAGCATATCAAGGTTTAGCGGCTGCATATGGCTATCCTTTCTCAGTTGTTGCTTCAGGAGCTTTAGCTGCTGCAGGAATTCCTTCATTGGCTAATTCTATTGCTGGAGCAGTAGCACAAACTGTTGGTGGTGTTGGTGGCGCATTTACTGCTGGTGGTCAAGGATTTGTTGGTCAATTAGGACCTCTATTTGCTGCACTTGGTACTGTTGAATCATCTGCAGTTCCTCAAAACGATGGTGTTACTCACATTCCGGCTGGATATAGAACTTATGGTGATGCAACTAGATCACACTGGGGAGGAGATGTATCTATGGATTACTTCGCTAATAGCGATGTAAGACTTTGGGCTAATGCTTCTTGGTTAAGTCAAAATGAGTGGACTCCAGGAGAGGATGATGATGATGACCTTCCTTATTATTCAAGTCTAAATACTCCTAAATTTAAATGGAGATTAGGAATGGATTATACTCCACCATCTGGTTTTAACATGGCAGTTTCATTCATGCATGATGATAAATTCCATTCTGAACAAGGATTTTTCACAGGAACGGTAGAGACAAAAAACCTTATTGATTTAAATGTAGGATACAAATTTAGTCGTAATATGAGATTTGATATCTCAGCGCTGAATCTTGGAAATACTCCATATTCAGCATTCCCTAATATGCCCTTAATTAAAAGAAGAGTTATAGGGAAAGTTACTTACAACTTCTAATGTTGAATAAATAAATAATAAAAAGAGCAACTTTTTGGTTGCTCTTTTTTTTTGAAAACTTAATAATGTAAGTATCTTTGATTTTCGAAATTCTGTAAACCACTCATGAAAAATGTAGGAATTGATACAATTGATTATTATATCCCTAAACTCTTTGTAGGTATGCATGATTTGTCTTTAGCAAGAGAGATTCCCTATGCGAAATTATCACAAGGTTTAGGTATAAAGAGAATGTCAATTCCCGATTGTAATGAAGACACTGCTTCATTGGCTGCTAATGCACTTTTACAATTAATAATAACGAATAAGATAGACCCAAGTGAAATTGGTCGAATCTATTTAGGGACTGAAACAGGGTTGGATTCTTCAAAACCAATTTCTTCATATGTAATTGAAGTCGTTGAAGATTTACTTAGTGACTCCTTTGGAAATAGGTGCTTTAAAAATTGTGATATTGTTGATCTAACTTTTGCATGTATTGGTGGTGTTGATGCACTTGAAAACTGCATAGATTGGGTTAAAGGAGGTGAGCAAAGAAAAGCTATTGTTATTGCAACTGATATAGCAAAATATCAGCTTGGATCAACCGGGGAGTATACGCAAGGAGCAGGAGCATTATCATTACTCATCACTGAAAATCCTCGTATTATTTCAATTTCAAATATATGGGGAGTTGCATCTAAAGGTACTAGCGATTTTTTTAAGCCAAGAATAATTTTTGATAAAAAAGATGTATTTAAAGAAGCAGCTTCACTAATGGGATCAAATCCTTCAGATGAAGAAGTTTTAGAAATACTTGCAAATAATGCTTCAAAATTTTGGAATTCTTCAAATAAAAAAATAGAAATATATAAAGAAGAACCTATCTATCAGGGGCAATTTTCCAACGAGTCCTACCAAGAAAGAATCTATGAGGCATTAGCTCATTTTAAAAATCAAAAAAACATAAATTTTCTAACTGATTGGCGTTTTTTAATTTTTCATCTTCCATATGCATATCATGGAAGAAAAATGATTTTAGAAAAATGGATTTTATGGCTTCAAGAAAATGGAGAAATTGATAATTTATATAATGAAGTTGGAAAGGAAAAAGAAGGCAATAGAAAGGAATGGCTAAAGACTGTTAGTAAATCTAACTTATTTAATGAGTTTGTAAAAGAAAAAATTATTCCTGGCGAATTAGCTGCAGCAGAAATTGGCAATATGTATACCGGCTCAATCTTTATGTCATTAATTAGTCTACTTTCTTCAGCATTAGAAAAAGGACAGGACATAAATAATGCTAAAATTGGTTTTCTTAGTTATGGGAGTGGTTCAAAAGCAAAAATTTTTGAGGGTACTCTAGAGAATCAATGGGAAGAAATAATAAAAGGTTTAGATCTTTTTAAAAAACTTGAAGATAGAATACAAATTGATATTGAATCCTATGAGAAGTTACATAATAATGAAATGATATTACCATTAGACGCTTCATCAAAATCAATTAAATTAGATAAAATAGAGTCAGAAGAATTAACAGTTGGTCTAAGAAAATACAAAAAGAATATAATTTAAATATGAACATACTTGTTTGCATCAGCAATGTCCCAGATACAACTTCTAAAATAAATTTTGTTGAAAATGATACTAAGTTTGATAAGAATGGTGTTCAATTTGTAATAAACCCCAATGATGAATTTGGACTCACTAAGGCAGTATGGATGAAAGAGTCCCATAATGCTAATGTAACAGTTTTAACAGTTGGAGATCAAAGCGTAGAACCAACTTTAAGAAAATGTTTAGCTATAGGAGCTGATAAAGCTATTAGAATTGATTGTGATGCAAAGGATGGGTTTTCAGTTGCAAAAGAAATTGCTCACTTTTGTGAAAAAGAAAAATTTGATATAATTATTTGTGGTAGAGAATCAATAGATTACAACGGTGGGATTGTTCCAGGTGTAATCTCAGGTATGCTTGATTATAATTTTATTACAAATTGTGTCAATCTAGATATTAAAGGAGGTACTGCTGAAGCTTCAAGAGAGATTGATGGAGGTATTGAAACTGTTGAATGTGATTTACCATTAGTTGTTGGTTCTCAAAAAGGTTTAGTTGAAGAGAGCGACTTAATAATTCCTAATATGAGAGGAATAATGATGGCTAGACAAAAGCCTCTAGAAACTATTGATGCTCAAAATTTCGAGATTGAAAGTGAAAATAAAACTTTTCATAAACCTGAGGCAAAAAAAGAAGTTAAACTTGTTAAGGCTAATGAGGTTGATAAACTTATTGACCTTCTAGAGAATGAAGCTAAAGTAATTTAGATTATAATAAAATGTCAATATTAGTATACACAGAATCTGAAAACAACGAATTTAAAAAATCTGCTTTGGAAGCTCTATCATACGCAAGAGCCTTGGGAGACAAGATGAATGAGAGCATTACATGCCTTGCAATAAACTGTAATGACTTTAGTCAATTAAAACAACATGGTGCTGACAAAATAATTGATGTAAACAATTCTTTATTAGAAAAATTTACGTCTAAACATTATTCTGAAGCGATTACAGAAATTGTAAAAACTGAAAACATTAAAATTATAATTCTGAACTCTTCTGCTAACTCAAAATATCTAGGAGCATATCTCTCTGGCAAGCTTGAATCTGCTTATATTTCAAATGTAGTTGATTTACCAAGTGAATTAAGTCCCTTTTTAGTTAAAAGAACTTGTTTCAGTAATAAAGCTTTTTCTACTACAGAAATTAAAAGTGAGATAAAGATAATTAGTGTATCTGCAAATTCTTTTGGAATTATTGAAAAACCTGTAAGCTCTGATGTCCAACAAATGGATGTCAATATAAGCAGTAGTGGCTTTAATATAAAGAAAATTGAAAGACAAACCGGTTCAGTTACTATTGCGGATGCAGATATTGTAGTTTCAGGAGGAAGAGGGTTGAAAGGGCCTGAAAATTGGCATCTAATTGAAAAGCTAGCTGATCTACTAGGAGCAGCTACTGCATGCTCAAAACCTGTATCAGATTTAGGGTGGAGACCTCATAGTGAACATGTTGGACAAACTGGTAAACCAGTTGCGTCAAAACTCTATATAGCAATTGGAATTTCAGGAGCAATTCAACATTTAGCTGGGATTAGTGCATCCAAAGTAAAAGTTGTAATAAACAATGATCCTGAGGCACCATTCTTTAAGGTTGCAGATTATGGTATTGTTGGAGATGCATTTGAAGTAGTTCCTGAACTTATTGAAAAACTTGAAAATAGAGCAAAATAATAAGAATTTTCTATATATTTATTAAATTTCATAAGTTTTATCAATATAATCAATATATTTGATCTTTCTTTTGCTTTATTATAATGATTTAATCCATATTAATAATATATTCTTATAGATAATTTTAATATAATAATATATTCTAATACTTAGTGTATAAAATCTCTAGTGACAGTCTTTTATAAAAACTTATGGAGTCATTAGGATGCGACCCATAAAGCACAACAGAGTAAGGAGAAACGATTACTGAGGTAGGAATAAGCGTTTTATTGTTTTGAGGATTAGTAAACGCCCGTCTCAATGTAATATCTTCTATATTGGAATTAACAACAAGGCCTAAGTCAATATTTAGTGAGTCTTTATTTATAATATTATTAACATGGTTAGTTATGTTGAACTTATACCTGTCAGGCTTATTGTTTGAGTCATATTCTAACATACCCCCAAAAACATATTTATTAGCATTGACACTTCCCAGATTATAGTCAATTGTAAAATCTTTATTATAGTCCTCTAGAGTTGCTCCGTTATTATAAGAATATAAGTAAAGCCTATTTGGTAAAAGTTCATGCGATAAATCATGCGCCGACTTATCTATATTAAGAACAAGATTAGCTTCGTTAATGATTACATCTTGAGAAGCCAATTCATAAATTACATTAGGGAGATCGAATTCATTTTCAGCAAATAACTTTATCTTAGAAGTTAGCCGAGGGCCTTGTAAAAAAATCCTATTTGAAGGCGTCCCCTCTGATGAGCTAGAAATAGCTTGCTGGACCTCTTCATTAGGATCTTGATAACTATAATGATTGACATAGACACCTCCTAAAGGCATAGAATTACTCTTTTTTCTTCTTTCAATTACATCATCATCAGTGGTCGCAGTACCCTTGCTATTATAAAAATTATAGTTATACTCAAGAACAACTTGAGCATTTGATATATCTAGCAACATATACAAATCATCAGAAAAATTATCAGCTTTAACAATTAACCCTCTAAGGTGATGGTTGAAATTATCAGCATTTTTAAGCTGATCTAATCCTTCAAAATTCATTAAACGTCTTTGAAAAAACTCTACATTAAGAGGAACCCTTATTCGAGGAGACTCGTAATATTCTACTTGACCTGTTTCAATTACAGTAGTTTCAGGATCATCTTGATAATAAAGAATGGGGACCTCTTCAAGATTTAGATTAATATTGTCATCATGCAAAACCTGACCTGAGAATCCATTTGCATAAAAGTCTTGATCTGAAAAATACTCAGCATTATACTCAAAATTATTTTCTACATCAAGATGATGTAAATAATAGGTTAGCTCATAAACCTTAAGGTCAAAAGAAGCGTTTCTATTACCGTATATAGAATCTATTTCATATACCCTTCTTTGACTGTCATAACCAGAATTATCATCATCATCAGGATCAAGAATACCATCTCCATCACTATCGTTGCTAAGTGGGTTTAATTCTGCCCGCAATTCATCAATATCGGAAATACCATCTAAATCTGAATCACTACTACTATTATTAGGATCAACATCATATAAATCTATTACTCCATCTGAATCACTATCATTCCTGTTATTAAAAAATGGTATATCTAAATAAACTGCAGATAAAACTTCTTCTTCATTTATCACCCTTATATCAATCTCACTTCCTTCTTGTTCTTGTTGTTGTGAAAAGTCTCCAAATATAGGTAGGTAAGAAATGTCGAATTGGGAAACAAAACTAGATTCTAAAGCCCCATAATAATCATCATTATATTTTCCAAGATGGACATTTGGCAAATTATTGGTTGCTACCTTTACTGTAGACTCTTGATACGAAAAAACCGGAAAAACAATACTATTCAGGTCTTCAAACTCGCCGTTAAATAGTTCAGAGCCAACTGTAAAATAGTCTTTATTACAAGATGTTAAAAAAATAGCTAACGAAGCAAAATAGAAAATCTTCCTAATAAATGTAAAATTCATTTCTTAATCTAAAATTTTTGAGAAAAAATTCATCAATAAACTTTCATCTAATGAATCCTTATAGCTTAATGCTGGCTTTGAAGAATTTTTAATAATTTTTTCGGTTGACTTTTCTATTTTATCAGAAGATAAAATCACTGAATCCGAAAATTCTAACATAAGATCTATCAAAGCATCATAACTTGGAGAAGAAATTTTATCAAGCCCTTTTTCAATACCATCAAATTGAATTTTCTTCGCCATTGATTTAGACAATTGTCCCTCAAAGGCTTTTTCATAGATAGAAGAAACTATTTTTGTGTTTAAAAAAATTGGATCTTCACCATACAGCATCTTTAAATACAAAGGAAACAAAGCATTAAACGACCCATGAAGATGTATTATATCAGGAGACCAGTTAAGTTTTTTCACTGTTTCTAGGACCCCTTTTGCAAAAAATATCATTCTCTCATCATTATCTTTATACAGCTTATTTTTTTTATCATGAAAAAGCTCTTTCTTTTTAAAGTAGTCCTCATTGTCTATAAAATAAACCTGCATCCTTTCTTTAGGAATAGATGCAACTTTAATAATTAACGGCATGTATAAATCGTTTATAACCAAATTCATTCCTGACAAACGAATAACCTCATGCAGTTGATGCCTTCTTTCATTGATTAGGCCATACTTAGGCATAAAAATTCTTGTTAAACCTCCATTGTCATTTATTATTTTTGATGCCTGAAATGAGTTTACTGCTTTTTCAGTTTGAGGCATATAGGGGACAACTTCTGAAGACACAACCAAGATTCTTTTATCTTTTAAAACTTTCAAAATATTGTTTTTGATTATAGTTCAGCAAAATTACAAAAATTATGAGTAAGTATTTAAAAACATTATCTTTAACTGTCCTATAAAAATTTTGGCTTGAAAACTTTTATATCGCATAAAAAGCTTAATAATGAGCTTAGGAATCGTGAAGGAAGTCTTGGTCTTGTGCCCACAATGGGATCACTGCATAGGGGACATATTTCTTTAATTGAAAAAGCCACTGCAAATAACACAAATGTTATTGTTTCAATTTTTATTAACCCTACACAATTTGATGAAAATCAAGATCTCCGAAATTATCCAAAAAATTTACAAAACGACCTACAACTATTACAGAATTTCCCCAATATATTAGTATATATACCCGAAATAAGTGATTTATATCCAAAAAAAATAAAAGCAAAAGATTATGATTTTGGAAAGCTTGACAAGATAATGGAAGGAGAGTTTCGGCCAGGTCATTTTAATGGAGTTTCTACTATTGTAGAAAAACTTTTTACAATATTTTATCCTGATTTTGCCTATTTTGGAGAGAAGGATTTTCAACAGGTAATTATAATTAAAGCACTCGTTGAGCAACAAGAGCTTTCAACAAAAATAATTTCATGTCCGACTATAAGAGAAAATGATGGTCTTGCAATGAGCTCAAGAAATCAGCTCTTAAAAGAAGGATACAGGAAAAACGCTGCAATTATACACAACTCTTTATTAGAGGCTAAACAGCTGATGAAATCAATGAATCCACCCCAACTTGAAAAAACGGTTGCTGCCAAATTTTTTAATGCTGAAGGTGTTGACCTTGAATATTTTAAAGTACTAACTAATGATTCTCTTGCCGAACGAAAGAAGTTTAATAAAGCTGAAACATATAGAGCATTTATAGCTTGCAGGATAGGAGAGGTTCGGTTAATAGACAACATTATATTAACATAAAAAATTAGTATGAAAAGATATATTAAAATTCTTGCTCCTGTTTTGTTGGGTTTCTTTTTTATTTATTTAACAGTCAACATTACTACTTCTGAAGAAAGGCTGTTAATATGGTCATATATTAAGTCTGCTAAAATTGAATTTGTTATTGCTGCCATGATGTTTGGCGCATTTGCGGATGTTATTAGAGGGCTTCGATGGCGGTTTCTTGCCAAAGCTTCTGGACACTCCTCAAATCCTCTAGTTAGTATCGCTAGTGTCTTTATGTGTTATAGCTCAAATATGATAATTACAAGATCTGGTGAAATTCTTAGAGCAACTGTTTTGAGCGGATATAATAAAATTCCACTAGGAAAAACTTTCGGCACAATTGCAGCAGAAAGAGTCATAGACATGACTATTTCATTCATCATATTAATTTTAATCTGGATTCTTCAGTATGAAACAATTATTGAATCTTTTTTTGATGATAATTTTTTCTTTTATATAGAACGTAATATTTTATATATAATTGGCCTGGTGTTAGCTATACTAATAATAACTTCAATAGTTCTGGTGAAGATTAATTCAGTTAAAAAGTTTTTTCTATCTATTGTTGAAGGACTTCTATCTCTTGCCAAACTAAATCGTGATTTCCCTTTATTTATATTATCTACATTGGTAATTTGGGCTTTTTATTTTACTGCTTTTTATATGATTAAGTTCTCTATAGTTGAATTTTCTATCATACCTGCAGAGTTAATTTTTCCTGCTTTTGTAGTAAGCGTTTTTAGTATCTCCTTGTCAAATCATGGTTTAGGTGTTTATCCATTAGCAATTTCTCTGTTTTTATTAGAATTTAACATAAATACTGAGATAGGTCTAGCATATGGGTGGCTAGCTTGGTCTTGTCAGGCTATTATAACGCTAATTATTGGAGGTCTTTCTTTTTTTGTACTACCTTTGTTAAACTCAAGTGATTAAAATGGAGAAAGTAATAAAACAATTTTTATCACAAGTAGGTGCAAAAAACCAAAACGAGCCTGAATTTATGCAGGCTGTAACAGAGGTTTCAGAAGCTGTTATACCCTATATTGTTACTAAAGACATATACTACGGTCAAAATATTCTGTTAAGAATGGTTGAACCAGAAAGGGTAGTTTCTTTCAGAGTCGCCTGGATAGATGATAACGAAGAGATCCAAGTTAATAGAGGATATAGGATAGAGATGAATTCCGCTATTGGACCTTATAAGGGAGGGCTAAGATTTCATCCTTCTGTTAATTTAAGCGTCTTAAAGTTTTTAGCTTTTGAGCAAGTATTTAAAAACGCGTTAACTACTCTTCCGATGGGAGGAGGAAAAGGCGGTTCAGATTTTAATCCTAAAGGTAAATCAGATACAGAAGTAATGAGATTTTGTCAAAGTTTTATGACAGAACTTTTTCGACATATTGGTCCAAATAAAGATATTCCTGCTGGTGACATTGGAGTCGGAGGAAGAGAAATTGGTTACTTATTTGGGCAATATAAAAGATTAAAAAACGAATTTTCAGGTGTACTGACAGGTAAAGGAATTTCTTGGGGTGGCTCTTTAATTAGAACTGAAGCAACAGGTTATGGAGTAGTCTATTTTATAGAAGAAATGTTAAATAATAAGAAGAAAAGTATTAAAGGGAAGAAAGTGATAATTTCAGGATCTGGAAACGTTGCTCAATTTGCTACGGAAAAATGTATTGACATGGGGGCTAAGGTTTTAACTTTATCTGATTCATCTGGATTTATTCATGACCCTTCAGGTATTAATTATGATAAATTAAAGTATATAATGGATCTGAAAAATATCCAGCGAGGAAGGATATCAATGTATGTGAAAAAATATCCTAAGGCAAAATTTTATTCTAAAAAAAATCCATGGTCAGTCCCTTGTCATGTAGCAATTCCGTGTGCAACTCAAAATGAATTAACTGAGTCTGATGCAAAAGTGTTGATAAAAAACGGTTTAACTACAATTGGTGAAGGAGCAAATATGCCCTGTACCCCCGAAGCAATAAAAGCTTTCAAAAGCAATCAAATTTTATATGCACCTGGCAAAGCTTCTAATGCAGGAGGTGTTGCCGTGTCTGGATTAGAGATGGCACAAAACTCATTAAGATCTACTTGGTCTAGAGATTATGTAGATGGTAAATTAAAAGATATTATGTCTGAAATACATTCTTCATGCTTGGAGTATGGAAAAGAAAAAAACCATATAGACTATCTCAAAGGAGCAAATATTGCTGGTTTTATTAAAGTAGCTGATGCTATGCTTGCCCAAGGTGTTGTTTAACTTTTTATGTTTAATCAATCTAAAGCCATTGTTCTCCATTCAATTAAATATGGAGAAACAAGCTTAATTGTTAATTGTTTTCTTTACGATCTGGGTGTTAAATCATTTATGATTAAGGGTGTTTTAAACTCCAAAAACAAAAAATTTAGCAAATCATATTTTTTACCTTTATCAATTATATATATTACCTACTCTATTAAGATAAATAAAGATCTGGGCTATATTACAGAAGCATACCCTGCTCAAATATATACCTCCCTTCATACAGATTTATTTAAAAGCTCTGTGATTGTATTTATTAGTGAATTATTAAATTCTGTTCTAAAAGAGAGTCCAGGGTCTAGCCAAAACCTTTTTCAATATCTTGAATATTCATTAACATGGTTTGATAAATCAAATAAGATGTCAAATTTTCATTTAAAAGTGTTAATTGATTTAACCAAGTTTATCGGATTCTATCCAAATATTAAAGAAGAATCTCATGCATTCTTTGACTTAAACTCAGGGACCTCATCAGGAGTTAAACCTAGTAAAGATTATATTCAAAATCCTGAGTTAAAAAAATTCAAAGAATTATTAGGCACGACTTTTGAGGATTTAAATACTATGAAGCTTAATGATTTATTAAGAGCAAAAATGTTGAGTATAATGATTGACTATTATTCTATACATTTAGAGATGTTCAATCGCCCAAAATCAATACATGTTTTTAATGAGGTATTTAAATAAAATATTCCGTTTATCGTTTTGTTTTATAGTTGCTATAGGATATGTTTTTTCTCAAGAAATCACAGTCAGAGATTCTAAGACATCAGTCTCTTTATCCAATGTGTATATCTATAATGAGGCAAAAACAAAGTCTATTATCACAGATAGTGAAGGACGAGCTTTATTGTCAAACTTTTCAACCAATGAAAAAGTTTATTTTCAGCTTCTTGGTTATCAACTTTTAGAATTTGAACTTTCTGAGTTTTTGAATGACTCCTTTGAAATTTATCTAGACTTAAAAAGTCAAAATTTAGAAGAGGTGATTTTATCTGTTGCAAGATCTGAGTCTAACGCTAATGAAATTGCCGAAAAGGTTTCAGTGATTAAAGCTGAAGATTTATACTTAACTGCTCCCACATCAAGTGCAGAAGTGCTTGAATTAAGCCCAGGAGTTAGAATTCAAAAGTCACAAGGAGGAGGGGGTAGTCCAGTGATTAGAGGATTTGAGGCGAATAGGGTTTTGATTGTTGTTGATGGAGTTAGAATGAATAATGCAATCTATAGGTCTGGTCATTTACAGAATTCTATTACTATTGATCCAAACAATATTGATAGAGTTGAAATTATATATGGTTCATCTTCTGTAGGTTATGGCTCAGATGCTCTTGGAGGAGTAGTCCATTATTATACAAAGACCCCTTCTCTAAAAGATTCAATAAAAATTAAAAGCTCGTTCTCTTCTAACTTTAATACAGTAAATTCTAGCCTTTCAAATAGCTTTTCAATTAATTATAGCGAGGAAAATTGGGGGTTTTTTAGCACAATATCAATATCAAAGTTTGGGAATATAGAAATGGGTAAAAGGCGAAAACACGGATATAAAAACTGGGGTTTGAACAATTATTATTCTAAAAACTCAAGATATACATTCCAGGAAAATGTAAGCGTTAATCAAAATCCTAGTGTTCAACAAAACACAGGTTATAGTCAGGTTGATTTTTTTCAAAAATTCCTTTTTAAACTTCCATATCAAAATCTGCTAAACCTAAATATTCAATATTCTGAATCATCAGATATTGATCGATATGATAAATTAAGTGAGGAAAAAAGTGGTGAATTAAAATTTAGTGAATGGTATTACGGGCCACAAAAAAGATTATTAATTTCTCCCAGCCTTAAATTCTTCTCTCAAAAACCTCTTTTAAAAAGGGGGAGAATCACACTAGCCTATCAAATGGCAGAAGAATCTAGAATTAACAGAAAATTTAATAGCATGGACAGGTCCTCACAACTTGAAAAAGTTAATATCCTTAGTCTTAATGGGGATTTTGATACATCATTTAACAAAGGACATGCTCTTTCATATGGAATTGAAGGGACTTTAAATAATGTCCGTTCAAATGCATATAGCCAAAACATTATAATTAACGGAACTGCAATTTATGATCTAGGGCCTAAAAAAAATATCCCAACAAGATATCCAAGTGATGGAAGTTCATATAAAAGTTTTGCAATGTATGTTAACTGGACATGGAATATGAATGAGTTTTTCACTTTTAATGCTGGAACTAGATTAACGTATACTGGTTTACGAGCTAAATGGAACGAATTAGCCTCAATAAATGCTCAATTATCTACTTTTAGTCTTAATTCAAGCGCATTAACCTCAACCTTGTCTATGACTTTAAGACCTTCTAAAAAGTTTCAACTTATGACTGTCTTGTCAAGTGGTTTTAGAAACCCTAACATAGACGATATAGGAAAAATTCGAGAAAATAATGGAATACTTGTTGTTCCAAACACCTTTTTAAAACCAGAATATGCCTACAACCTTGACTTGGGAATAAATTTTAAATCACTTAATAATTCAAACTACATGTCTATCAGAACATTTGCTACCCTTATTTCTCGTCACATTGTTAGATCTGACTTTATTATATTTTCTGATACCACCACTGCTGATGAATCAACAATTTTATATAATGGAGAAGAGGTAAATACTATTGCAAATAAAAATTTAGGAAATAGGTTTATTCACGGATTCTCGATTGATGGATTTTCATATTTTTCAAAATCTTTAAAATTTACTGGAAGTATAAGCTATGTCAAAGGAGATGAGAATGAGACATATGGTCCAATGGCTTCAATTTCTCCCATTTTTGGCACCATCTCTGGAGAATATTCTAAAAATAAATTCAAGGTAAGCGCTCTATATAAATTCAGCGGTGACAAAAGCCCTGGGGATTATAGCTTAGGAGGAGAGGATGGTCTTGAGGAAACCCCTGAAATAATAGAAAGCAATGGGCTTATTAAATATGCGGGGACTCCAAAATGGTCAGATTTTTCTATTTACACAAATTATGACATTTCACAAGATGTTAAGGTTCGTTTTGCATTAACTAATATTTTTGACAATCACTATAGGTCTTTTGCTTCTGGAATCTCTGCCCCTGGACGATCATTTCAAATAGGATTATATTTAAAATTATAATCCAATGGATTTGTATTCTTTTAATTAAGCTAAAATCATTATTTTCGCCTATCATACCTGATGCTCATGTCTTTTAAAGAAGTAAAGGATTTTTCATTAAACAATATCGCTCTCGAGACCATAAAACTCTGGAAGAAGAATGACGTGTTTAATAAAAGCTTTAATAAAAAAAATGCTGATTCCTTTATTTTTTATGAAGGCCCTCCATCTGCAAACGGAAAGCCTGGAATTCATCATGTGATGGCAAGAACAATTAAAGACATTTTCTGTAGATATAAAACACTTAAAGGTTATAACGTAGTAAGAAAAGCAGGATGGGATACACATGGACTTCCTGTTGAATTAGGCGTAGAAAAAACTCTTGGCATTACAAAAGATGATATTGGAAATAAGATAAGTGTTGAGGATTATAATAGCGAGTGTAAAAAAGCTGTTATGAAATATACATCAGATTGGGAATCCTTAACAGAATTAATGGGCTTCTGGATTGATATGTCAGACCCTTATATAACATACACTCCCAAATATATGGAGACAATATGGTGGTTACTAAAGCAGTTTCATGATAAAAATCTTTTATATAAAGGTTATAAAATTCAGCCCTACTCACCCGCTGCAGGGTCAGGACTTAGTTCTCATGAATTAAATCAACCAGGAGCTTATAAAAATATTAGCGATACTTCAATTATTGCTCAATTTAAATGTGTCCAAGATGGTTTATCAGATGAGTTAAAGCCACTGTTTCCCTTTTTCTTTTTAGCTTGGACAACCACACCTTGGACATTACCTTCAAATACTGCTTTAACGGTTGGTTTAAGTATCCGTTATTCCTTTATAAAAACATATAATCAATATACTAATAAGCCTATCACTGTAGTTTTAGCAAAGGATTTGATAAAAAATGTATTTTCAAAAAACTATATAGAAGTTAACTCTCCTAATGAATTGCAAAAATTTGATGGAGACTCAAAAAAAATTCCTTATTTAATTTGTCAAACTATAAAAGGTAAAGATTTGACTGGCCTGAAGTATGAACAAATTTGGGAAGAATCGCCTGCTCCAGTTGATAATCCAGAAAATGCTTTCAGAGTTATTGCTGGTGATTTTGTTACAACTGATGGGGGAACGGGAATAGTTCATACTGCTCCAACATTTGGAATGGATGATTATAGAGTAGCCCTTAATGCAACCCCCCCAGTTCCAGCTCTTTTATGTTTTGATGACAAAGGCAATAAGGTCCCTTTAGTTGATCTTCAAGGAAAATTTGTAGATAAAATAGGCAGGCTATCTGCAAAATTTGTAAAAAATGAATATTATCCGGATGGTAAATACCCTGAAAAATCAGTTGATGTAGAAATTGCAATTAAACTTAAAGAAGACAATCTAGCTTTTAGAGTAGAGAAGTATACACATTCTTATCCTCATTGCTGGAGAACAGACAAGCCTATTTTATACTACCCAATGGAATCATGGTTTATTAAAGTAAGTGATTATAAAGAAAAAATGTTTGATTTAAACAAGTCTATCAACTGGAATCCTAAGTCTACTGGGGAGGGGAGGTTTGGTAATTGGCTATCCCAGGCTAACGATTGGAATTTATCAAGATCAAGGTTTTGGGGGGTTCCAATCCCAATTTGGAATAATCTTGATGGTTCTGAACAAAAAATTATTGGCTCAGTAGAAGAGCTAATTAAAGAAATCACATTATCCGTTGAGAATGGTATTATGAAAAAGAATCCCTTTCAAAATTTTGAGATTGGTAACATGAGTGATGAAAATTATAACAAAATTGACCTCCATAAAGATGTAATTGATAAAATCATTTTATGTTCTTCCAAAAAAGAACCGATGAAAAGAGAGAATGATATAATTGATGTTTGGTTTGATTCTGGCTCAATGCCATATGCCCAATTACACTATCCTTTTGAAAACAAAGAATTGATAGACAGCGGTGAAGCATTTCCGGCTGATTTTATTGCAGAGGGGGTGGACCAAACTAGAGGTTGGTTTTATACTCTACATGTAATCTCAACTCTAATATTTGATTCAATAGCATATAAAAATGTGATTTCCAATGGATTCGTATTAGATAAAGAGGGTCAAAAAATGTCTAAAAGACTCGGCAATGCAATAGACCCTTTTGAAACATTAAATACTTATGGTGCAGATGCAACAAGATGGTATCTAATATATAACTCCAACCCCTGGGATAATTTAAAATTTAATGAGAAGGGGCTTTCAGAAGTTCATAGAAAATTTTTTGGAACCCTACATAATGTCTATTCATTTTTCAGTCTTTACGCAAATATTGATGGGTTTAATTATTCTGAAAAAAAAATAGATTTAAAGGATCGCGCAGAAATTGATAAATGGATAATATCTGAATTAAATTCTCTTATTACATTTGTTGATGAGAAATATAACAATTATGATCCAACTCCTGCTGCAAGAGCAATCTCTGATTTTGTTCAAGAAAAATTAAGCAATTGGTATGTAAGATTATCTAGAAGAAGATTTTGGAAGGGGGAGTATAATCATGATAAAATCTCTGCTTATCAAACATTATTTGAGTGTATTCTAGATGTTGCAAAATTAAGTTGTCCTATTTCTCCATTCTATTCAGACTTCTTATATAAGTGTTTAACTGAAAACACTAATTATGAAAAATTAGAATCTATTCATCTTTCTTCTTTTCCTTCAAAAACAGATTCACATATTGATGTAAATCTTGAAAAGAGAATTAATAAAATAAGAAACATTTGTTCTTTGGCTCTTTCAATTAGGAAAAAGGAGGGGATTAAAGTAAGACAGCCATTAACCAAAATTATTATTCCTGTTAGAAGTAAAAATGAAATGAATGAGATAGATAATGCTAGAGGGCAAATTCTATCTGAAATTAACGTTAAAAATATTGAATATCTAGATAATGCTAATTCCCTGCTGATAAAAGAGTTGAAGCCTAACTTTAAGACATTGGGGCCAAGATTTGGAAATAAATTAAACAAAATAGTAGCAGAAATAAATCAATTAGATCCTGAAAAGGTCAATGATAGTGAAGACGTTGAAATAATTGTAGATAATAACAAACTCATTCTTTCAAAGAATGATATTGAAGTAAATTATAAAGATATTGAAGGGCTTTCCGTTGCATCAGGAAATGGAGTCACCGTTGCTATCAACCTTGAACTAAATGATGAACTGATAGATGAAGGCATTGCAAGAGAACTAATTAGCAGAATTCAAAACATTAGGAAAAGCTCTGGATTCGACGTAACAGATAAAATCGAAGTCAAAATTAAGAATCACCCAAAACTAAATGCACCAATAAATAATAATTTAAATTACATTTTAAGTGAAATACTTGCAACAAAACTATATTTTAGCGATGATTTTGATAATAAAGATGAGACTGTTGAATTTGATGGAATAAAAACAATTATTAATTTAAGAAAAGTTTAATATGAAAAAGGGTAAAAAGAGAGGGTACACAGATAAAGAGTTAGAAAGGTTTAAAAATATCATTATTGAAAAAATTGATAAGGCTAAGCAAGATCTTAACTTATTAAAAAGTGCTTATATGAATGATAGTGATAATGGAACAAATGACACTTCTCCAACATTTAAGGCCTTTGAAGAGGGGTCAGAAACAATGTCTAAAGAGGCGAACACTCAACTTGCTCTTAGGCAAGAGAAGTTTATTAGAGATCTCAAAAATGCACTAATTAGAATTGAGAATAAGACATATGGAGTCTGCAGAATCACGGGCAAATTGATTAAGAAAAATAGACTACTGGTTGTTCCGCATGCTACTTTAAGCATCGAGGCAAAGAATATGCAGAATTAATAAATGATATCCTTTTCAAATTGATTAGAAAGAAATTAGATATAAAAAAAGGTTTTCTTTTTGTTTTACTGCTAGTATTATTTGACCAATTAATTAAATTCTATATTAAGCTTAATTTTCCGCTTACTCTATACAATCAACCTGCAATAATAGATCTTGGGGTTTTTAAATTGTTGTTTATTGAAAATAAAGGTATGGCAATGGGAGCAAGATTAAACAACCTTCTCCCTTTTCTTGATGACTATGCAGCTAAATTAAGTTTGACTTTATTTAGAATAATTGCTGTTTTTGGTATTGGTTACTGGCTAATAAGCACTCTAAAAAAGAATAAATCAAATCTTTTAAAAATCACATTATGTTTAATTTTTGCTGGAGCTTTAGGGAATATTATTGATTCTGTTTTTTATGGACAATTGTTTTCTAGTAGTTATGGCCAAGTAGCTGCCTTTTGGCCTGAAGCAGGATATGCTCCATTATTTTTTGGCAATGTTGTTGACATGTTACAATTTCCAATCACAACTTGGACATGGCCAGAATGGCTTCCATTTATTGGTGGGCAATCCTTTACTTTTTTTGAATACGTTTTTAATTTTGCAGATGCATATATTAGTACTGGTGTTTTAATCTTGATTTTTTTTAACAAAAGATTAAACTACTAAATCGTCTTTCTAAAATCATATACTTTTTCTGACGTTACACATATATCTAAAGGGACGTCAAGTTCAGTAATTCCATCAATGTGATCAACTGGTTCAAAAAAAGACAACCCTATTTTCATTACAGCATTTTCTGTTTTGGAAAGAAACTTGTCATAATACCCTCCGCCATAACCAACTCTATTTCCGTTTTTGTCAAAACATAATAATGGAATAATAACAACATCTAAATCCGTTGGCAATATTTCTTCTGAAGAATCAGGTTCTAATATATTGTAATCATTCTGAATAAACCTTGTTGACTGATTTACTCGTAAATGAATTAACTTTTTATCAGGAAGCATTTTTGAGGTAACAACAACTTTACCTAAATCATACAAATAAGATAATATCTTTTTAGTCTCCACTTCATTTTTTTGTTTAGAACTAATAAATAAATGGTAAGTGTTCTTCTCCCATACTGGAATCGTTTTAAGAATAGAGACTATTTTATCACTTAAATCATAGATCTCCTCTTTTAATAGTTTCATTCTTAATGCTTGATACTTTTCCCGATAAAATTTTTTATTCTTAATCATTAAGCACTCTTAGTTTAAAAAATTAAAAATAGACTTAATTTTGTTGAAGTGAAAACAAGCTCAATTAAAATTCAAGTCAAATCATTACCAAGCCTCCCTGGCGTATATCAATTTTTTAATAAAGAAGGTGGCATTATATATATTGGAAAAGCCAAGAATCTTAAAAAAAGAGCCACTTCATATTTTACCAAAACTCATGACAATAATAGAGTTAAGTTATTAGTCAAAAATATAGACAGAATAGAAACAATAGTTGTAGATACTGAAATGGACGCACTATTGCTTGAGAACTCATTAATCAAAAAACACCAACCTAAATATAATGTCCAGTTAAAAGACGGGAAAACATATCCTTGGATATGCATTTCACAACATCCTGTACCAAAAATCTTCTATACTAGAAAAATAGATAAGAAAAATGGTGAATATTTTGGCCCATTTGCCAGTGTTCATAGTATAAAATTTCTCATAAAGCTTATCAAAGACCTTTATCCCTTTTTAAACCATGATTTAAATCATTTGTTAAAAAAAGAATCTAAAGAAAATATTATTGATCAGTATGAAAAAAATATAAAGTCGATACGAAATATGATTAAGGGGAACTTTAGCTCTTCCATTAAAAAATTTAAATTAGAAATGAAAGCGCATTCAGATTTAATGAAATTTGAAAAGGCAAATGAAGTAAAAGAAAAGCTGCAAATACTCCTTAATTATCAAGCTAAATCAACAGTTGTAAGTCCTAAAATAAATAATATTGATGTGTTCTCAATAATATCTGACCAATCATATGCTTTTGTTAACTTTCTTCAAGTATCATATGGGTCTATAGTTGCTTCTCATACACTGGAAATTAAAAAAAGACTGAATGAATCAGATGAGGAGATTCTCAGAATAGCTGTTATAGAAATCAAACAAAGGTTTTTTTCAAACTCTTCAGAACTATGTTTGCCTTTCAAAATTGATTTAGGGGACTCAATTAAAGTAACTGTTCCAAAAACTGGAGACAAAAAACGTTTAGTTGATCTTTCGCTAAGAAATGTAAAATTCTTCAGAATAGACAAATTAAAACAAATTAGAGTAATAGACCCAGAGGCTCACATTGAAAGAATACTGTCTCAAGTTAAATTAGATTTAAAATTAAATAAAAGCCCTTATCATATAGAATGTTTCGATAATTCTAATTTAATGGGAACAAACCCTGTAGGCTCTTGTGTTGTTTTTAAGAATGCTAAGCCTTCAAAAAAAGATTATAGGTTATATAGAATAAATGATATCTCAGGGCCTGATGATTTTGCTTCTCTGGAACAGGTAGTTTATAGAAGATTAAAAAGATTGGTGAAAGAAAAAAATAGTTTGCCTGATTTAATTATAGTAGATGGTGGAAAAGGTCAATTATCCTCAGGGCTTAAAAGCCTTGTAAAGCTTGGAGTTGAAGATAAGGTTGCAATTATTGGAATTGCGAAAAAACTTGAAGAAATCTTTATCCCAGGTGACAAACTTCCACTATATATAAATAAGACATCTGAAACCCTTAAATTAATTCAACAATTAAGAAATGAAGCGCATAGATTTGCAATTAATTTTCATAGGAAGAAAAGGAGCAAGCATGCCTTTGAATCTCAAATTGATAATTTAACTGGTATTGGTCCTAAAACGAGTGAATTACTATTAAACAAATTCCAATCTTTTAAGAGAATTCAAAGAGCTTCTGAGAAGGATCTAATAGAATTATTAGGAAAGGTTCGAGGGAAATCTTTATTTAAACAGCTTAAAAGTTAATTTTTGATTAATTTTGAAATATAAAAATGAAAATTAATTTATTATTATCCTCATTAATATTCAGTTGCAATTTAATTTTCAGCCAAAACAATGATATCTCTTCAATTAATAGATTTGAAAATGGAGAACTTCTTGAATATAGACTTCACTATGGTATTTTTAACACAAGCTACGCCTCGTTAAATCTAAAAAAAGTAACTCTTGAAAATAATTCTGTGTACCATGCTGCAGGTTATGGAAAAACAACTGGATTAGCAAGGCTGTTTTTTAAAGTTGAAGATTATTATGACAGCTATTTTGATACGAATACAATCGCTCCTATACTATTCAAAAGAAATATTAACGAAGGAGGATATACTAAAAATCTTGAAATAGTTTTTGACCAAGAAAAACAAACAGCATATATTAATAATATAAAGGAGCAAAGTAAAAAAGAGGTAAAAACTGAATCAAACTCTCAAGATTTAATTTCATCTTTATATTATTTAAGAAAATTTTTTGCAACAGAAGACATTAAAGAAAATGAATATTTTAACATCAACATGTTTTATGATTCAAAAAATCGTTTTTTTAAGTTACAGTATCTTGGCAAAGAAGTAATAAAAACAAAGTTTGGAAAAATTGAGTGTCTAAAATTTAAACCAACGACCAAAAGAAGTAGAATATTTAGAGGAGAGGGCAGTATTACAATCTGGTTGTCAAATGACCAAAACAGAGTCCCTGTTAGGCTTCAGGCAGACCTTGTTATTGGATCTATAAAAGCTGATTTAAATAATTTTGATGGTTTAGTAGCCCCTTTATTGACTAAAACAGACTAATGTGAAAAGTAAAATTCTAATTACTGCCCTATTAATTCTTTTAAGTTCTTGTTCTAACTATGATGTAGAAAAAGAAAATCAAAAGACTGTAGAGTATAAGTATGGTTATAATAAGGATCAGTATATTTTTCAAGAAAAAAAAATAAAGTCTGGAGATACTTTTGGTGACATACTAGAAGATGTTGGGGTTGATTATCCTGAGATATTTGAAGCTCTACAAACAACGAAGGGAAATGTTGATTTTAAAAAACTTCAAATTGGGAAGCCATACACTTTGATCTTCTCAAAAGATTCCTTAAAAACATTAAAAGCTTTTGTATATCACCCAACCGTTGAAGGCTATTCGTTTATTCAATTAAGAGATAGTGTATTTGGAAAAACTATTGTTAAGCCAAAAACTTACAAAGAAAGAGAAGCCTCTGGGGTAATCGACAACTCTTTATATGTGACTCTGGATAAACAAAACATGAATCCATTATTAACATATTATTTGTCTGATATATATGCCTGGACAATTGATTTCTTTAGACTTGAAAAAGGGGATAAATTCAAAGTTATTTATACAGAGAGTTTTGTAGATGACACAATATCTGTAGGAATCTCAAGAGTTAAAGCAGCATATTTTCTTCATAGAGGAAAAGAGCAGTATGCTTTTGAATACGAAACCGATTCAATCAAAGGAATTGTCGAATATCTTGATCAAGATGCTAAAGCCCTTAGAAGAGCATTTTTACAATCACCCATAAAGTTTGGAGGCATATCATCCAGATATAATGTGAGAAGAAGAATAGCTTATTATGGCAATCGTATTAGACCACATAAAGGAACTGATTTTGCTGCACCTGTTGGTGCTGCAATTTTATCTACCGCTAATGGAACTGTTGTTAAATCATCATATACTAGAGCAAATGGTCGATATGTGACTGTTAAACACAACAATACTTATTCAACTCAATATTTACACATGAGAAAAAGTAATGTAAGGGTGGGGCAACAAATAGAACAAGGTGATGTAATTGGGTGGGTTGGAATGACAGGCAACACATCTGGCCCTCATGTGTGCTATAGATTTTGGAAAAATGGCCTGCAAGTTGATCCTTTTAAACAAAAACTCCCTGAGGCAAAACCAATCAGCGAATCATTAAAAAAACAGTATTTTAGAGACATAAGTTTAACAAGAAGTAGGCTTGATTCAATTACAATTAAAACTAAAAGCTCAATATAATGCCATTAAATAAGTTAGATCCCTCAAAATTAAATTCTTGGAAAGAACTAAAAGCTCAATTTGATAAAGAGGAATTCTTGACAATTGACAAGCTAATGGAAGAGAGCGACAGATTAAAAAACTTTTCTGTTGAATGGGAAGGCTTATTTTTGGACTTTACCAAAAACAGAATAAGTCAAAGTACACTAAATGTATTAATTAAATTATGTCATGAAAGTGATTTAAAAAATAATATTGAGTGTTATTTTAACGGTGATGTAATAAATGAAACTGAAAAAAGATCTGTTCTGCATACAGCATTAAGGTCTCAAAAGAATGAGTCTGAAGAAATAGATAAGGTAGTAAATGATATAAGACAAAAAATTATAAATATAGCTGACAAGGTAATTAATGGAGATAAAACTGGTTATACAGGGAAGAAGTTTACTGATGTGGTTAATATCGGTATTGGTGGATCTCACCTGGGGCAAGAAATGGTTGTAGAGGGTCTTTCTCCCTTTTCACAAAATATTAAAACTCACTTTGTGTCAAATATTGATCCTGATTATACAGCAAAAGTTTTAGAGAAATTGAATCCTGAGACTACATTATTTATTATTGTTTCTAAAAGTTTTAACACTATTGAAACTATTAATAATGCAAATAAAATTAAAGATTGGTTTATTGGAAAGACAAATGTGAAAAATATTCAAGATCACTTTATTGCAGTCTCTAATAATATTTCTGCCTCTAAAGATTTTGGGGTTGATGCAAATAATATCCTTCCAATTCCAGAATGGGTTGGGGGACGATTTTCACTTTGGGGTTCTGCTGGTTTAATTATTGCCATAACACTTGGTTCAGAAAATTATAGGCAATTGTTAAATGGTGCCAATAGTATGGACAAGCACTTTAGAGAAAGTGATTTTGAAAAAAACATACCTGTATTGTTAGCTCTAATTAGTATTTGGTATAATAATTTTTTTAAATGTGAAACAGAAGCGATAATTCCATATAGCGAATTGTTAAATAAGCTTCCTGGTTATTTGCAGCAAGCTAGCATGGAAAGTAATGGTAAAGGAACTGACAGAAACAACCAAAAAGTTAATTACGAAACTGGAGGAATTATATGGGGCGCAACTGGAACTAATGCTCAGCATTCATTTTTTCAATTACTACATCAAGGGACAAAGTTAATCCCCTGTGATTTTATTGCATTCCAAAATCCTCTTTCTGAAGATGCAGAACAACATAAAATATTGACTGCAAATTTCTTGGCTCAAACAAATGCATTAATGTCAGGAAACAAAACAAAAGAGTCTTATAAAAATATTGAGGGGAATAAGCCTTCCAATTCATTATTTATCAACAGTTTAACACCCTATAATTTAGGCATGTTAATTGCTCTTTATGAAAATAAAATATTTACTGTTGGATCAATTCTGAACATATTTAGTTTTGACCAATGGGGTGTTGAGCTAGGAAAATCAATAGCTAAAGGAATTCTTGATGGGAATATTGATTCTCTAGATGACTCTACAAAAAACCTGTTAACTATATATGAGAAGGGAAAATAAACCTTTTGTTAATTCTTAGTTCATATCCTGTTAATATTTTCTTAATCTCTAATCGATCTAATAGTTTTATTTTTATGAAAAATCAAAACTATAAAAATGAAAAAAACTTTATTTCTTCTATTCGCGATGGTATGGTCTATGTCCATCTATTCGCAAAATGAAGCTGCACTTGACTCAATTGTTCTTGAAGAAGTTGTTGTTTCTTCAGGTATAATTGATATAGCTAAAGAACGGGAAACACCTATTGCAGTTAGTACTATCACTGCTCGAGAAATTCAATTAAAAGTTGGGAATATGGAGTTCCCAGAAATTATGAACAAAACTCCAGGTGTATATGCTACTAAACAAGGAGGTGGATATGGAGATTCTCGTATCTCTCTTCGTGGGTTTGACCAAAGAAATACTTCTTTTTTAATTAATGGTCAGCCAGTAAATGATATGGAAAACGGATGGGTTTACTGGTCAAACTGGGCAGGACTTACAGAGGTAGCCTCTGGTATTCAAATTCAAAGAGGTCTTGGAGCATCTAAATTGGCAGTGCCTTCTGTTGGTGGGACAGTTTCAATATATACTAAAAGTGCTGAAAGAGCTAAAGGGGGATCTTTCTCTCAATTATTTGGGAATGATGGCTATTCCAAATCAACCATAGCTTATAATACCGGTCTTAACGAAAATGGTTGGTCAACATCTTTATTATTATCAAAATGGTCTGGAGACGGTTATATTTATAATACAATGGGAGCAGGGACAACCTACTTCGCTGCTGTAGGATATGCTCCAGATGGTTCAGGTCACAAAATGAATCTTTCCGTTTTAGGAGCTGGACAATGGCACCATCAAAGAGACGTTTGGGTTTCTATTCGTGATTATCAAAACTTTGGTGATAAAGGGATAGACCAAAGGTGGAATTCCAATGGTGGAACACTAAACGGTAAGGAGTATAGTATGAGAAGAAACTTCTATAACAAACCCCTGGCTACTTTTAATTGGGACTGGGAAGTTAACGATCAGATTGAGGTAAACACTTCTTTATATGCTTCAGCTGGTAGAGGAGGAGGAACAGGTCCAAGAGGTAGAAATTATTATAATGCTGCAACTGATATTTTGCCATACCGAAAAGACCTTACTACACATTACACAGAAAATGGTAGGGGTTCAAGAGATTCCGATGGATTTATTAATTATAATGCAATTGTTAATCATAATGTAACTAATACTTCAGGCTATACTGGAGATATTGGAGGCGGAAATTATGCTGGGAAAAAAATTGGATCTAATTCCTACAAATATGATGGCGTAAATAGAGCCGTTTTAATTAGAAGGGCTTCCATGAACTCTCATGACTGGGTTGGAGCTATTTCTAATTTTAATTATAGAACAGGCAAAATGAGATATTCTTTTGGAATTGATTTAAGAGATTATACAGGATATCACTATAGGGTTTTAAATGATTTAATGGGTCTTGATGGTTATCACTCTTCAGGGAATCGTAACACAGGTGGACAAATAATTGAAACCTTAGTTGAAGCGAATCCATTTAAAAATACCGGTATTAAAGGCCCAAAAATGGCTTACTATAATATTGGTAATGTTGGGTGGACAGGCCTAAATGCGCTTGCAGAGTATTCTGGAGATGATTTAACATGGGTTATTCAAGCAGGTACATCTGCCCAAACATACGGGAGAGTAGACTATTTTGCTCAAGTCGGGAATCCGGAATCTAAAGAAAAAACTGTTAACGGAGGTTATATAAAAGGAGGGGCAAACTATAACTTTAATGAAAGATCGAATGCATTTTTTAATATTGGAAGAATCGCAAGACAACCTAATTTTGATGCTATTTTTCCTAATTTTGCTAACAATATAAATCCTGATATTCAAAATGAAGAGATTTCTTCAATCGAAATTGGATATGGTTATATAGGCGAATCTTTAAAGGTTAACATAAATGCTTACTCAACTAATTGGGGTAATAGATTTATCTCAAGAGGCTTTTCAAATGCTCAAGGAGAAGACGGTACTGCTCAATTCAAAGATGTTGATGTAAGTCATAAAGGTGTTGAGGTTGAGGCTGACTGGAGGCCAAATAATATTTCTAGAGTTAGAGGTATGCTATCTATTGGTGATTGGCGTTATACGAAAGATTTTGATGCGGAACTATTTGATGACCAGCAAAGATCTATTGGAACAGCAACATTATATACAAAAGATGCGAAAGTAGGAGACGCTGCTCAATTTGTAGCATATCTTGGATATGAAAGAAGGATTGGAAGCAACCTTAATATAGATATAGACTATCGATTTGTAGATGGGCTATATGCTGATTATAGTATTACGGATTCTGATTTTACAAATGCTACTAATAAAGGGGCTCTTAAGCTTCCTTCATATGGATTAGTTGATCTAGGTGCAACATACTATATGGGTGGGAATTTGAGTATGAGACTGAATATAAACAATCTATTTAACACTGTTTATATTGCAGAGTCTAATTCTAATATTCACGCATCGTTTGATTCACAGAAATGGAACGGTATTGATACTAGAAACTATGTGTGGTTTGGATTTGGAACAACTTGGAATATGTCTTTAAGATATAGATTTTAATATCAAATATTCTTTTTATAATAAAAACCCTGCTTTGGCAGGGTTTTTTATTTAAAGCTAATTGCTTTTATAGTTAATTCTAATGATGATGAATTATTGAAAGTATTTCTTGATATTGAATACAAGATATCAAAATGCTGTTTGTTGTTTATTTGTTGATAATGCTCTGACATGTTAAACCCTAAGGCTTGAATTTTATTATCTTCAGAATCAGAAACTTCAAATTTAATATGATTTTTTTCTTTTCCTATTAATCTTAAATTTCCAGTTCCACAGCAATTATTGGTTCTAAAAATTGGTCTATAATTAGAAAGTCCAAAAGGAGACATTCTAGATAATATTTTAAAATTTGATTCGTTAATATCGGAAAGCTCAATTTCTGTATCATAGCCTATTGTTTTTGTGAACATCTTATTATCCATTGCATCCTTTACATAAGACTCAAAGTGATCAATAAAGCCTTTAAGGTTTTCCTCTTTTATGGATAATCCTGCAGCATATTTATGGCCTCCATATTGATCTAAATATTCTTTTCCCGATTGGATAGCATCATAAATATCAAAGTTTGAAATTGATCTTGCAGATCCAGTATACAATTTGTCCTCAAGGGTTAAAACAATTGTTGGTTTATAAAATTTATCAACTAATCTTGAGGCAACAATGCCCAGAACACCCTTGTTCCAATTATTTCCATAAACAACATTTGTAAATTTTAATGGATCTACCTTTTTTATAGCCTCCTCTGTCACTTCTTTTTCTTTAGATCTTCTAAGCAAATTTATACTCTCTATTTCTTGAGCTATCTTGTAAGCTGCATTAGTGTCATTTTCCGTCATTAGTTTTACTGAAATCATTCCACTCTTCATTCTCCCTGAGGCGTTAATACGTGGGCCTATATTGAATGAAATATCTGATTCGACTATGTTTCTATTTATAGACCTAATAAAAAAATGGAAGCCTGGCCTGGGATTATTATTTAATTCCTTAAGACCATGGTGAACTATCGTTCTATTTTCATTAATCATTGGCATTTGATCTGCAATAGTTGCGATCGCAACTAAGTCAAGATATTGGTTAGTCTCTTCAGACCCTCCTGATTTTTTTTCAATTGCTGAAATTAGTTTAAATCCTATGCCACAACCACAAAGACCCTTAAAAGGGTAATCGCAATTCTTTTGATTAGGATTAATTATTGAGTAAGCTTTTGGTATACTATCATCAGGGATATGGTGGTCACAAATAATCACATCAATTCCTTTTGTGTTTGCAGCCTCAATTTCATCATTTGCTTTGATTCCACAATCAATAGTTATAATTAAAGAAACTTTTTGATCTGCTGCAAAAGCTATCGATTCTTCAGAAACCCCATACCCTTCTTTATATCTATCGGGGATATAATATATCGGCTCAAGAGTTTTTTTTATAAAATAGTCATATAGCATTGAAACAGATGTTGTTCCATCAACATCATAGTCTCCAAGGATCATTATTTTTTCACTACTATCTATTGCCTGGATTAATCTGTCAACAGTCCGATCCATGTCTTTCATTAAAAAGGGATCATGTAGTTCATTTAAATTTGGTCTGAAATATTTTTGAGCTGATTCTAATGAATCAATATTTCTTTGAAGTAAAAGAGTGCAAATAAATTCAGGAATATTAAGATTGGACTGAAGCTCTTTTAATATTTCTGTTTCTGGCTGTTTGCTTATTTTCCAATCCACTTTTTTATTTTACTTTGTCAATGCAAATTACAAATTCTCCTTTAGGGTTTTTATCTGCAAGATATGTTATTGCATCACTTATACTCCCCCTGTATGTTTCCTCATATATTTTTGATATTTCTCTTGATAAACTTATTAGTCTCTCTGATCCAAAAAATTCTTTTAAATCTTCAAGTGTTTTTTTCACTCTTAAAGGTGACTCATATAATATGACAGTTCGTTTTTCATTAGATAGTTCTTGCAGGCGGGAAACCCTTCCTTTCTTTTTTGGCAAGAAGCCCTCAAAAACAAACCGTTCAGCCGGTAAGCCACTCATAACAAGAGCAGGAATTAAAGCTGTAGGTCCAGGCAAACATATTATTTCAATGTTTTTTTTTATAGATTCACGAATTAGCAGAAATCCTGGGTCTGAAATAGAAGGTGTGCCCGCATCTGAAACTAATGCTAAATTTTTTCCTTCTATTAAATCACCCACATATTTATTAACGAGTTTGTGCTCATTATTAATATGATAACTTTTTAATGGAGTGGTAATTGAATATTTCTTAAACAGGATTGAGGATTTTCTTGTATCCTCTGCTAGAGCAAAATCAACATTTTTTAAAGTCTCTATTGCCCTATATGTAATATCTTCTAAATTGCCAATTGGTGTGGGAACGATAAATAGTTTTCCGTTATTTGTCATTTGAATCTTCGGGAATTTGTGTAACCAAATACTTTTTTGATAAATTTGTTTAACTCTTAGTAAAATACAAAATGTTTTTAGAAAACTCTGCACGTGGAAATAAACAATTTGGATGGATTGAAGTAATCTGCGGGTCTATGTTTTCAGGTAAGACTGAAGAATTAATCAGGCGACTGAAAAGAGCAAAAATAGCAAATCAAAAAATTCAAATTTTTAAACCTTCTATAGATTCGAGAAGTGATGAGTATCTAGAGTCACATGATAAAAAAAAGATAAAGTCAATTACCGTTAAAACATCTTATGATGTGTTTGAAATTGGAAAAGATTTTGATGTAATTGGAATTGATGAGATTCAGTTTTTTGACAATGATATTATTTCTGTTTGTAATTCTCTTGCGAATAATGGTGTTCGAGTAATAGCTGCTGGACTTGATATGGATTATTTAGGAAATCCATTTGGGCCAATGCCAAATCTTATGGCAATTGCAGAATATGTTACAAAGGTTCACGCGATTTGTTCTGAAACTGGAAATATTGCCAATTATAGTTATAGAAAAAAGAAGGAAGATTCAATAATTTTAATAGGCGAAGAAGATGAATATAAAGCTTTGAGTAGAGAGCTCTTTTTTAAAAAAATGAACAGTAAAAAGAAAAAAACATGAAAATAGCTGTTGTTGGTGCCACAGGATTAGTTGGTAGGATAATATTACAACTTCTAGAGGAAAGGAATTTCCCTGTAGATGATTTAATTCCTGTTGCTTCTAAAAATTCACTCGGTGAATCAATTACTTTTAAAGGCAAAGATTATTCTGTTGTTTCTGTTGAAGAAGCTGTAAAATTAATTCCTGATATTGCTTTGTTTTCTGCTGGAGGATCTATTTCATTGGAATGGGCGCCAAAATTTGCAGAAAGCGGATCAAAAGTGATAGATAATTCATCTGCTTGGAGAATGGATCCGCATAAGAAATTAATTGTCCCGGAAGTGAATGCGGATTCTTTAAAGAAGGATGATATGATAATCGCTAACCCTAACTGCTCAACTATTCAAATGGTAGTAGCTATAGGCCCTTTACATAAAAAATACAATATAAAAAGGTTAATTATTTCTACATACCAATCTGTATCTGGAACAGGAAAAAATGCTGTAGATCAATTAAAAAAAGAGAGGACTAATGATGATGTTGAAAAGGTTTATCCACATAAGATTTACCAAAACCTTATACCTCACTGTGATGTTTTTGAAGAAGCTGGATATACGAAGGAAGAAATTAAATTAATTAACGAAACTAGAAAAATATTAAATGATAATTCTATTAAAATAACCTCAACTGCTGTTAGAGTTCCTATAGAGATATGTCATGGTGAATCTATAAACTTGGAGTTTCATAATAAATTTGAAATAGAAGATGTTCTTGAAGTTTTAAACAGTTCTCCTGGGCTTAAAGTTATAGATGATGTGAATAATAATTTATATCCAATGCCTATCTCTGCTGCTAATAAAGATGATGTATACGTTGGCAGAATAAGAAGAGACAATAGTGTTGAAAATGGTCTAAACCTCTGGGTTGTTGCAGATAACCTGCGAAAGGGAGCAGCAACAAATACTATCCAAATTGCCGAAACTCTTCTTGAAAAAAACCTTTTATAAGGACTACATTTCAAAGGTATCCATAAATTTTGTAGTGTATTTGCCTGACCGAAAATCAGGATGTGACATAACTTTTTGATGAAAAGGAATTGTTGTTTTAATGCCTTCAATTATAAATTCATCCAGCGCACGTTCCATTTTAGCAATTGCTTCTTCTCTTGTCTGTGCTGTAGTTATTAATTTAGCAATCATTGAATCATAATTTGGAGGGATAACATATCCACTATAGACATGCGTGTCTATTCTTATACCATGTCCTCCTGGAAGATGAAGATTATGGATCCTCCCTGGATTAGGCGTAAAATCGTTAAAAGGGTCTTCTGCATTAATTCTACATTCAATAGAACAAAGTTTGGGAAAATAATTGTTCCCTGACAGGATTTCTCCATTCGCAATTTTAATTTGTTCTCTTACTAAATCATAACCTATAACCTGTTCAGTTATTGGGTGTTCAACTTGAATTCTAGTATTCATTTCCATAAAGTAAAACTTTTTATTCTTGTCTACTAGAAACTCTATAGTTCCTACGCCTTCATATTTAACAGCCTTTGCAGCTTTAACAGCTGTATCGCCCATCGCATTTCTTAGTTTTTCTGTCATAAAGGGAGATGGTGTCTCTTCAATTAATTTTTGAAGCCTTCTTTGAATAGAACAATCTCTTTCTGATAAGTGACATGCACCTCCTTTTGAATCTCCAATAATTTGTATTTCAATGTGTCGTGGATTCTCAATAAATTTTTCAATATACATATCATCATTGCCAAATGCTGATTTAGATTCTTGACGTGCTTGATCCCATGCTTTTAATAAGTCTTTTGCTTTGCGGACAATTCTCATTCCTTTTCCCCCTCCTCCTGCAGATGCTTTTAACATAACAGGGTATCCTATTTTCTGAGAAATTTTTTGTGCATCTTCTAAGCTTTCAACTATGCCTTCAGAACCCGGAATAGTTGGGATTCCTGCTTTTTTCATTGTTTTTTTAGCTGAAGATTTATTCCCCATCTTATCAATCATTTCAGGGGAGGCTCCTATAAATTTTATTTTATGTAAATCGCATATTTTAGAAAACTTGCTGTTTTCAGATAAAAAACCATATCCTGGATGAATAGCATCTGCATTTGTAATTTCCGCAGCTGCAATAATATTAGATGTCTTTAGATATGACTCTGCAATATTGGCAGGGCCAATACACACCGCTTCATCAGCAAATCTTACATGAAGGCTTTCGTCGTCAGCTTTTGAGTATACTGCTACAGTTTGAATGCCCATTTCCTTACAAGTACTGATAAGGCGCATTGCTATTTCTCCTCTATTAGCTATTAAAATCTTTTTAAACATTATAACTCTTTAGGAAGGGTCAATAATAAATAATGGTTGATCAAATTCAACAGGAGACTGGTCCTCAACTAAAATTTTTATAATCTTACCCGAAAACTCTGACTCAATTTCGTTAAATAATTTCATTGCCTCAATAACGCATAAGACATCCCCTTCCGCAACAGTCTTTCCTACATCAGTAAAAACATCTTTATCTGTCGAAGACTTTCTATAAAAGGTCCCGATCATTGGAGCTTTTATTATTATATGATTTTTGTTTTCTAATACAACTTCGTTTTCATCCTGTATTTCATTTTGAACAGCTTCATCTTGTATTGTTTTAGGTTGTATAATTTCCTTTGGGCTAGCTCCTTCAACAATAATTTGTTGAGGTGGATTTTTAGTTCCAGTTTTAATAGTAATCTTAAACTTTTCTCTTTCTATTTTTACTTCTTCTACCCCAGATTTTGAAACAAACTTTATTAAGTTTTGTATTTCTTTAATGTCCATGATATTGATGTTTTAATTGTATGCCCATGTTAAATATGCCGCTCCCCATGTTAATCCAGCACCAAAAGCAGTAAAAATTAATTTATCCCCTTTGGACAATTTTGACTCATTGTCAAACAATAAAAGAGGGATTGTTGCCGCCGTTGTGTTTCCATATTCGCTTATATTCATAAGCACCTTTTTTTTATCTAAGTTAATCTTTTCTGCCGCGGCGTCAATAATTCTTTTATTTGCTTGGTGTGGAAGCAAAAATTTAATGTCTTTTGGGGTTAAATTATTTCTTTTTACAATCTCTTCGGTGGCATTCGCCATTTCAGATACAGCAGCTTTAAAAACATTTTTTCCGTCTTGAGTTATAAAGTGCCAGCCTTTGTCAAAAGCTTCTTGAGTCATTGGGTGCATTGATCCTCCGGCTTTAACCATTAGCCATTCAGCCCCTATTCCATCTGATCTTAAATATTCGTCTTCCCATCCAAAGTTGTTTTCGCTTGGCTCTACTAAAACAGCTCCTGCTCCATCTCCAAATAAAATACTTGTTTCTCTCCTAGAATAATCAACTACAGAGGACATTTTATCTGCTCCTATTAACAAAACCTTCTTATATCTTCCTGACTCTATAAAACTAGATGCTATTGACATCCCATACAAAAATCCTGAGCAGGCAGCGCTTAAATCAAAGGCATATGCGTTTTTTGCATTGATTTCTGAAGCGACTGTTACTGCTGTAGCGGGTCCTTTATAATCAGGTGTAATTGTAGCGACAATTACCACCTCTATACTTTCTGGATTAATTTTACTTTTTTTTATTAAGTCCTCCGCTGCTTTAATTGCTAGATAAGATGTTCCTTTTCCCTCACCTTTTAATATGTGTCTCTTTTTGATGCCGGTTCTAGAAGTTATCCACTCATCGGTAGTGTCAAGGATTTTCTCTAAATCTTGATTGGAAATAAAGTCTTTTGGTACAAAGCCTCCAACAGCTGTAATAGCAGCTTTTATGTTTTTTGAAGAGTTGGTTTTCATCCTAACATTAGTTTTTTCTGTAGATAGGTGAACCTCGTATCTAAGATACTGGTTTTTTCTTAATCTGTAGCCTCAACTAAGACCTTTCCTCTATAATAAAGTTTACCATCATGCCAGTGAGCTCTGTGATATAAATGAGTCTCTCCAGTTGCTTTACTAATAGCAATTTGTTGCTTTTCGGCTTTTATATGAGTCCTCCTTTTATCTCTCCTTGTTTTTGATATTTTTCTTTTTGGATGTGCCATTTATAATAACTCTTTTAATTTATCCCATCTAGGGTCCCTTTTATTTAAAAACATTTCTTTAGGTTTTAAGTTTTCGAGTTTATCAAGTATTTCTGATTTTAATGAGCCATCCTCAATTCCTGGATGAACTCTCTTTTGAGGAGTTTCTAGCACTATAGTCTCAAATATTATATTAGAAACATCAATACTAGAAGCGCTTGTTGATAGAAAAAGAATTTTATCATCTGCTGAATCTTTACTTTCAGAAAGCTTAACTATTACACTATAATCTATGTTAATGTCTATATAAAAAGGTTCCATAGTTAAATCACATGGGACTTTTATTTTACCTGAGAAAAGAAAATCAAGATTTAACATATTCTTTCTCTTTTCTAATTTAAGCTTAGCGACTATATCAACATCAATAAAATCATCATAATCAAAACTCTCAAAGAACTTATTTCCTATATCAAAGTTAAAATTGTGAAAACCTTCTTTTAAACCAGAAAATTTAACTAATAGTGGTGAAGGTGATTTCATCTCTTAACTATTGAGGGGCAAATTTAAAAATATTTTGTCTATTTACTTAGATATCAGATTATTTCTTGAAAAATAAATATTTGAAGCAATTACAATTGCATTAATAAATGATCCTGGGTCAGCTATATTTTTGCCTGCTATGTCAAATGCAGTCCCATGATCAGGCGATGTTCTAATGATAGGCAATCCTGCTGAAAAATTAACCCCTTTCCCGAAATTGATGATTTTGAAAGGGATTAAGCCTTGGTCATGGTAAGCTGCAAGAACTGCATCATATTGTTTATAACCATCATTGCTAAAAAAAGTGTCTGATGGGAATGGGCCTTCTATATAGTAGTTCTTTTCGTTTAATTCCTTTATTACGGGCACAATAATATTGTTGTCTTCATCTCCTATTACCCCATTATCTCCAGCATGGGGATTGATAGCTAAAACTGCTATTCTCGGATTTGGTATTTCAAAATCTTCTTGTAAAGTTTTGTTTAAAAGGTTCAGTTTTCTCTTTATTAAGTCTTTATTTAAAACACTGTGAACTTCTTTTAATGGGATATGATCTGTTGTTAATGCCATCTTTAAGTCCTCTGAAACCATTAACATAAGAGCTTCAACATTAAAAAAAGATGATAAGTAATCTGTCTGTCCCGCAAATTTAAACTTTGAAGAATATGCGGCATTTTTATTTATTGGCGCAGTGATAAGTACGTCTGCTAGTTGGTTTTTTACAGCGTCAATGGCCGCCTCAAAAGAAATAATTCCGAATTCTGAAACGGACTTGTCTAGTACCCCAAACTTATATTCACAATGCTTAAAAACATCCAATATGTTAATTTTTTGATCTTCTAAATCGTTTATAGTTGATATTGGGTTTAGTCTTGCTGTTTCTTGACCAAGATCTATTGCTTGAGCTTTTATTAGATCGTATGACCCAAAAACTATTGGGATTATTTTTGCTAAAATCTCTTCTTTAGAAAGAGCCTTTAAAATTATTTCAATTCCAACCCCATTTGGATCGCCAATTGAAATTGCCGCTCTAATTTTTTTAGAATTAACCATTAGTTAATTTAATTAGTAATTTTGTCAAAATTAATCAATATAATGTTCACTGGTATTATAGATTCTCTTGCAACTGTCGAAGACATTAATAACGATAAGGGTAATTTACAAATTACTTTCAAGTCTTCCATAGCGAAAGAGTTAAAAGTTGACCAAAGTCTCTGTCATAACGGAGCGTGTTTAACTGTTGTTAAAACAAATGAAGATCAGTATACAATAGATGCAATTTCCGAAACAATAGCAAGAACCAACTTGGGAGATTTGAAAATTGGAGATTTGATAAATGTAGAACGGTCCATGTCTGTTAATTCAAGATTTGATGGTCATTTAGTTCAAGGACATATTGATGAGGTTGGTATATGTGAAAAGATTTCTGAGAGTGATGGAAGTTGGGTGTTTGAGTTTGAACATTCAGGAAAAAATATTACTGTTGAAAAAGGCTCAATTACAGTTAATGGTGTTAGCCTCACAGTTGTTGAATCTGAAGAAAAGTTATTTTCTGTTGCTATAATACCCTATACTTTTAACAATACTAATTTTTGTGAACTAAAGGTCGGTTCTACAGCTAATTTAGAATTTGATATCCTGGGAAAGTATGTTTCTAAACTAATTAAAAAAAATAAAATATAATGCAAAAAATTCCACAAGTTGATCTTAATGATTTCTTATCTGATGATTTCGAAAAAAAAGAAAAATTTGTAAAAAAAATAGGTCAAGGGTTTAGTGAAATTGGTTTTATCGCAGTTAAAAATCATCTACTAATAGACGATATTAAAGATGAGCTATATGCTCAAATTAAAATGTTTTTTGGTCTCTCTGAAAAAGAAAAAAGTGCCTATATAATAAAAGGGCTGGCCAGTCAAAGAGGGTTTACCCCTCTTGGAAAAGAACATGCAAAAGGAAGAAGTGCAGGAGATCTAAAAGAGTTTTGGCATTGGGGACAATTTGTTGAAAATGAAGAAAAGCTGCTGAAGGCCTACCCAGATAATGTCATGGTAAAAGAATTGCCAAGATTTAATGATATAGGGAAATTAACCTACAAATTGCTTGAGGAAACAGGTAAGCATATATTACGAGCAATTTCTCTTTATTTGTCTTTGTCTGAAAATTATTTTGACAAGCATATATATAATGGGAATTCTATTCTTAGATCTATTCATTATCCCCCAATAACTCAAGAGCCTCTAGAAGCGGAAAGAGCAGCAGCTCATGGTGATATAAACTTGATTACTTTGCTTATGGGGGCCGAAGGAAAAGGGCTACAAGTGCTCACTAATTCTGGCGAATGGATAGATGCAATTGCAGAAAAAGATGAGGTTATCGTTAACATTGGAGACATGTTGTCTCGCCATACTAACAACAAGCTAAAATCAACAATTCATAGAGTTGTTAATCCGCATAAGGAAATGTGGTCTACTTCAAGATATTCTATTCCGTTTTTCATGCATCCAGTAAGTGAAATGAAGTTAAATGTTTTAGAATCTTGTATTTGTGAAGAATATCCTAAATCATTTGATGATATTACCGCTGGAGAGTTCTTAAATGAAAGATTAGTAGAATTAGGTCTACTAAAGAAATAATGAATTTACAAGATCAATTAAAGAATTTATTTCCTGAGCATAATTATAAGGAGGCAACAAATAATGTTAAGCCTAGTGTGTTTCAAGAAGAACCTCTTATTTGTAAGTATGAAAAAAGAAAAGGCAAACCTATTACTATAATTGAAGGATTTATAAATGTAAATGAGAGTAAACAGAAAGAAATTGCAAAAAAACTCAAAAGAATGCTGAGTGTAGGTGGTAGTGTTAAATCAGGAAAAATTATCATTCAAGGAGATAATAGAGATATTATAATGAATGAGTTAAAAAATATAGGATTTAATGTTAAAAGAGTTGGGGGTTAAATAATAATTAATGGATAGATCAGAATTAATATTAAACAAAGATGGTTCAGTATATCATTTAAAACTCAAATCTGAAAATTTATCTTCAAAAGTCATTTTGGTCGGTGACCCATTTCGTGTAGATAAAATCACTAAACATTTTGATAAGATTGAATTCAAAACTCAGAATAGAGAATTTAAATCTGTAACAGGCTATTATAAATCAAAAAGAATCACTGTTGTTTCAACTGGAATTGGTTCAGGTAATATAGAAATTGTTTTAAATGAACTTGATGCTTTAGTTAATATAAATTTAGAAACAGGAGAAGTTTTAAATTCAAAAAAGTCTCTTAATTTAATAAGAATTGGTACTTCAGGTGCAATTCAAGATGATGTGCCTGTTGATTCTTTCTTATTAAGTAAAATGGCAATCGATATTGATGGTTTTATGTTAAATTATGATTTATCAACTATAGATAACAAAAACTTCACAAAACATATATACGAAAATCATCAAATTCAAGATCAATTATATTGCTATGATTGCTCAAGTGAATTATATGATAAATTTAATTCAAATGATGTTAATAGTGGAATTACAATAACATGTAGCGGTTTCTATAGTTCACAGGGAAGATCCATAAGATTAAGTACTTCTCATAAGAATAATCTTAGTGAAATTAAGAAGATAAAGTACAATAATTATAATGCTACAAACCTTGAAATGGAGACGGCAATTATTTATGCACTGTCTAAGCTTTTAGGACATAAGGCTATTTCCTTAAATGCAATACTTGCTAATAGGAATCTAGAAGAATATAGTATGAATCCGGAAAATACTGTTGAAAATTTAATAGAGTATACACTTAACAAGCTTTAATTACCATAGAATTTCTTCTAACCCTTTTGATTTTAAATACCCATTTGTTTTACTAAAATGTTTGAAGATATAACAGCAGGAGATTTTTTATACCAAAGATTAGTTGACCTAGGTCTTGTAAAAGACTAGTGTTTTCTTAATTTTTCGAATTGATATATCTGTCGTGAAAATTCTGCGAGAAATGGGATTCCCCTATTATCATATTCATAAACATTATCATTCATTGTCTCGTTTTTATTAACATAAATTGTTGCTGATAAGAAAAACTCAACATCTTCTTCATAGTTTTTTATATAACTAATATCTGTTAGCGTTCCATATGCCTCTCCTAATTTATTATAGACTCTTATTTTTCTATCACTGCTACTGGTTATGTCTCCATAAATAAAAAACTTGTTATATGAATCAAAGTAAACCGAGTCCTTTGGATACTCTCTGCCAACATCTTCATAAGTAAACCTGCTCATCCAGTACCTCAAAAAATTGTAATCTTCGTCGGTTAAATTAAATCTTGATTTCTCATCAAATAACTCTGGATATATTATTCTTTTTATAACTCCATCAAGATCTCTAAGAGACCCTCGATTTTTAAATCTAAAATCTAACGGGGATTCCATTTTCTCCCCATTTATAATCTGGGTTTTCCCTTGTTTTAAATTTGTTATTCCTTTATGTTCTATTGTCTTTTGAGATAAAGAACTTGATATTATTTTGCCCTCTTCATTTATTATCTTCCAATTATTGTTTACAAAAGGGTCCGGGTTAAATTTATGGTTCAAGACAATATTGCTTAACCCAATCTTGTTCATTTCCTCATTAAAATAATTATAGCCTAAAAAGTTGATCAGCACATTCGATGCAGAATTATCGCTAACAAGAAAAACCTTTGCTATTAGATCTTTGAAGGATCTCTCTTCTTTTTTAGTTTCTTGAGCTGATATTGATATTTTACTTTCAACATTAATGTCAAAGGATTCATTTCTTAACTCATTAAGTCGTTGAAGTGTTAAAACAACTATTGGTAGTTTTATTGTGCTAGCGGGATAAAAATATTGTTTGTCATCAACCTGAAAGGCATATTCTATAAATTCAGAATTTCCAGATGAATCTTTTTCAATTTGAGTATATAATATTTGTAGATTGTGTTTATCTATATTTTGATATACCTTTTTAATAAGAGGATTGTTATCCTTAAGAATTAATTCTATCTGACTATGTTCTGAAGAACAAGAGTAGAATATTAAAAAAAATGATACTAAAGAAAATTTATACATAAGTATAAAAATAAAAAAACCCTCAAATTGAGGGGTTAATTTATTATTCTTTGTCTGGTCCTGCTAGATCAAACTTTCCATTTTTTATATGGCCCACATGAATATAAATTTGGTCTTCATGAGCCCCAGCTACTTCTTCCCAAAAAGCTGATCCCCCTCCTTCTGTTGCAACATTATCAGTAGTTACTGATTTTGCAAAATCTACAAGGGTAGGATATGCGCTAAAAAATCTAACATCATACCCACTTCCTGAAAAGTGAGTAGTATATCCACCTCCTAATTGAAGTCCTTTTTCTACTCCAGGTCTAGTTTGCCAGTCCATATATGCTGTTCCTAGTTTGTTCCAATCTCCGCTTTTAGTATTGTAACTTCCAACAACCAAAACAAAATTTGTGTCCCAATTAACATCTGGTTTTGCAGAGAAATTGTTCTCCCAATCATAACCTCTTATTTCATCACTATGGTTAGCAAGAAATGAAGCGTATTTTTGACCTAGTTCGCTCAGTCTTTTTTGTCTTTCTTCAGAAGCAGCTTGCCGTTTTTTACTAAATGCTCCCCACGGGTCATCATTTACCGCGTCTTCTGCAGAAGCAAAATATGTTTCCACAACAACAGCATGTCCTGATCCATACCAATGACGGTAAACCCATTGGCCTTCAATTTTTCTGTCCTCATCAAGAGTTATGTCCATGAATTGTTTGTGTGTCCTAATAAATTCTCCAACTTTATCTGCTGGCAGATCAAAGTATGTTATATCAACTACACCTTGAGCTGATATTGATGTTGTAAACAACAATACCAAAAATAATTTTAATGTTTTCATCTTATATTGATTTATCTTTTGCGTAAATTTAAACAAAAAACCAGTTCATATGAACAATAGAAGATCATTTATTAAAACTGTTGCAGCAGGAAGTTTAGGGGGCGCACTTGTAGGATGTGAAAAGGCTTCAGATAAGCAAAGCAAAAGAATTCCTTTAGGGATGAAGAGAAACCCCATTGGAGTTTCAACTTATTCGTTTTGGCAATTTAATGGCAAGGAAACTCCAATAGAATATTGTATAGATAAATCTGCAGAATATGGTTTTGATGGTGTAGAGCTTCTATTAATACAAATGGAGTCTGAAGAAAATTCTTATCTGCAAAAGATTAAAAAACATGCTTTTCATTCTGGTCTTGATATAATGGGGCTTTCTACGCATCAAAGTTTTGTGAGCCCAGACAAAAACAAAAGATTAGAAAACGTAAAATTAACTCAGCATCAAATAGAAGTTGCTTATTCTCTTGGAATCCCGACTATTCGAATTAATACAGGTAGGTGGGGAACCACTAACCCTCAAGGAAATAAATCTCAGTTTGATGTCTTGATGGACAATAAAGGTGTTGAATCTGTTATTGACGGTTATACTGAAGATGATGGGTTTAAATGGGTTATAGATTCTATTGAAAAATGTATTCCTACTGCTGAAAAATGCGGAGTAGTCTTAGGGCTAGAGAATCATTGGGGACTAGGCTTAACCTCACAAGGAGTAATGAGGATTGTTAATGAAATTAATAGCCCTTGGCTAAAAGTTACTCTTGATACTGGAAACTTTTTTGATAATCGTAAAAAACAGTTAGAAGAACTTGCCCCGCACACTTGCCTTATACAAGCGAAAACGTATTTCGGTGGTGCTAAGTGGCCTGCTTTTAACGAAATCAATATAGATTATCCTGCAATTGGCGAATTAATGAGAGAGCATAATTATCGAGGATACATATCTCTTGAGTTTGAAGGAAATGAAGATGCAAAAACAGCAGTCCCTAAAAGCTTAGAATTATTAAGAGACTCTTTTTATTTTAACCTTACTTAAGCATAGATAAAATATTTTTTTACATTTGATAGAATGGAAGAATCCCCTATTCCTTATTATGTTGTTGAATTTCTTTCTGAGGAGTGGATAACATGGTCTGCTTTCTCTCTAATCTTTATCGTAACCCCTTTAGTCTTTGCGAAATATTTAAATAGTTTTCAAAAAAAATATTTGCTTTACATAATGAGCGTCTTATTAATAATAGAATATACTGGAGAAAATTTAAAAAACATTCTTAATGGTTTTTGGAATATCCAATATAACCTTCCTATACATTTGTGTGGAATGTCTACTTTGATATGCTGCTTCTTGCCGTTTATAAAAAAACAAAAGAAATGGTTTGAGTTTGTTTATTATACAGGAATCCTTGGTGGACTTATGGCTGTTTTAACACCACAAATTAATCAGTTTGACGGCCAATTAAATGAGTATGTAACCTATTACTCCTCTCATAGTTTAATAATTTTAATCCCTCTATACATGTATATATATCAAGGAGCTCAACTTACTAGGCTCTCTTGGTTAAGGCTCTTCTTCTACTTGAATCTCTTGGTTATTATTGTAATGCCTCTAAATTATCTAATTGGTTCAAACTACATGTATCTTGCTGAACTTCCAGGTATTGATAATCCGCTTATAATTGGAGGGTGGCCATATTATATTCTGTTTTGGGAATTATTTGTAGTGTTATTGGCTTACCTTCTTTATGTAATAACTAAAAGACGAATTACTCTATAGGGCCGCTGCAATGAAAAAAGTTTTTCCATTTATCTTTATCCTTTTCTTCTCTTGCAATACTAACAATAATGATTGTGGCACTTATTATTTAATAAGGCATGCTGAAAAGGTTCGCCTTGATCCAGAAAATAAAGACCCTGAGTTAAATGAAGCTGGACAAAAGCGGGCTATTGTTTGGCAGGATTACTTTAATGATATCGGCATAGACCAAGTGTATTCTACAAACTATAAAAGAACTTTGCAAACAGCTCTCCCTTTTGCTAGCTCAAATGAATTAGAGATAAAGATATACTCTCCTTCTAAAATTAATTATGATGAGTTTTTAGTTACAACTACTGGAAATAAAGTTTTAATTGTTGGGCACAGCAATACAATTCCAACATTTGTAAATGAGCTAATTAAAGATAGTGTATATCCTCAGATTGAGGATAGTAATAATTCTAACCTATACATTATTTCAAAATGTGGGGATGATATTAATCATGAAGTAATTAAAATAGATTAAACATTGGACACTCCGATAAATGTATTTAGCAACTGGGTGAAATCTGGAAAAGATGAAGGTATGGAGAAAACCCATTCTTCTTCAGTTGAAAATATGATGGCGTTTGCTACAAAAGACTTAAACAATTATAGTTTTATTGATGCTGGCTGTGGAAACGGATGGGTGGTTCGAAACATTTCTAGCGACCCTTCTTGTAAAAGAGCTATCGGTGTTGATGGGTCTTATGATATGATAGAAAAAGCCAGAAGACTGGACACAAAAAGTGACTATTTTTGTACTGATCTAATGGATTGGGAGCCTGATCAGAAAGCAGATTTAGTCCATTCGATGGAAGTCTTTTACTATTTGGAAAAACCAGATTTGTTAATTCAACACATTTATAATACTTGGATAAAATCAGGAGGAAGATTAATAATGGGTATTGATTTCTATAAAGAAAACATTCCTTCTCATAGTTGGCAAGAAGACTGCCGTATTTCAATAATGAAGCTCTTTTCTGAAAAAGATTGGGTCAAGTTTTTTCAAAATGCTGGATTTATTGATATAAAATCTTGGAGGCATGGTGAAAAAGAGGATTGGGTAGGAACTTTAATCATCATAGGCAAAAAGTAAAGCGTCCTTTACATTATAAAGTAAAGCAAGCTTTACATTACTTAAAACTTTCGTTAAATGTAAAGTTTGTTTTACAAAATTTCTTATATTTGTGCTGTTTCTATAATATTTATGAAGCTTATAAACCGAATTAAAGACTTTCGTCAACAAAAAAACCTTACACAAGAAGATTTAGCAAAGCTTGTTGGTGTTAGCAGGCAGACAATAATCTCAATAGAGCGGTATAAATACATTCCTGGCTTAGACCTAGGGTTAAAAATCTCTGCCGCACTTGATGTTAAGACAGAAAAAGTCTTTTATTTTGTATAAAAACTGGCTTAAGAGAAAGTGATGGACAACAACAACCCTATTGACGCGGTAATAACATGGGTAGACGGAAATGACCCTTTACATCAAAAAAAGATAGAAAAAATTCTTTCATTAGAAGAAAACAAAAGGCTATACGTTGGGTCTAGCAAATACAAACAAATTGGAGAGATTTATTTTTGCGTTTTGTCAATTATTAAATTCGCCCCTTTTGTTAGAAACATCTTTATTGTCTCGGACAGCCAAGTTCCAGGGTTTGTAAAAAAGAAAAATCTTAATGATCACAGAGTTAAAGTTGTGGATCATAAAGAAATTTTTAAAGGGCTGTCGGATTTCACTCCAACATTTAACCCAAGATGTATTGACGCTCTTCTGCATAGAATACCAGGGCTTTCAGAAAGGTTTATATATTTTAATGACGATATGTTTCTTATACAGAAAACCGAAAAAGAAGATTGGTTTGAAGACGGGGATACTCCTGTTTTAAGAGGAAAATGGTCTCAATCGTATAATAAGCTTTGGTATAAAAAAGCGGCATCATTACTTTTTCCTTTTTGGAAAAAAAGACCTAGCTATAACCTAGCTCAATCTTTATCTGCAAACATGGCGGGGTATAACAACAAGTATTATAAGTCATTTCATTCTGGAAGACCATTATTAAGGTCTGTCTTTGAAGAATACTTCAATAAAAACCCACAAACACTTCACAATCAACTTAAATATAGGTTTAGACATCAAGATCAGTTTATGCCATATAGTTTAGGGTGGCATTTAATGATAAAAAAAGGGGGCACAGCTCTTGAATCAACCTTAGGGCTTGAAGAAATAACCAATATTAAAAAGCTTTCTATAGGGAAGTTTAAAAATTTATTAAACCAAGCTGTCCAAAACCCCAAAATCTTTTCTTTAAACATTCAAGATCTTAACCAGGGCGAAAAAAAGATTCAAGATTATTTTAAAATCTGGATGACTAAGCTTCTAGAAGAAGTTTAAATTTTTGAAATAGCCTCTACTGTTCGATTTATTTCATCAAGACTGTTATATGCAGATATTCCTAGCCGGGTTACACCTCCTCTTTCTTCCAGACCTAAAGACTGAATTGCTTTTAATGCATAGAAGTGTCCATCCCGAGCACAAATATTTTCTTGTGCTAGCTTCTGGCAGATTTGGTTTGCTGTAAATTCATTGTGAACAAAAGAAACCGTTGGAGTTCTTTTTAAAGATCTAAAATCTGTTCCAATAACAGTTATTTTGTTTAGATTGTTTAGTTCTGAATATAAATGAGAGGCTAACATAAACTCGTGTTTTCCTAAATTATTATATGCATCAATTAATTTTTCTTTATATGTTTTTCCATCACCTAGAGAGGCTATAAAGTCTATTGCTGCAGAAACTCCATTACAAGCAGCATGGTTTAAAGTTCCTGTCTCAATTATAAATGGAGCAAATTGGTCTTGAACAACAAGTCGTTCTGGTTGTATTTTTTCTAGAAGACCTGGCTTAGCGTAGAGAAGGCCTATATGGGGCCCGTAAAACTTATATGCAGAGCATAACAAAAAATCACATCCCAAATCATTAACATCAATCGAAAAATGTGGAGCATAATGTACGGCATCTAAAAGAAATAGGGCGTTATGATTTTTTAAATAATCTTTTATTTGTATAAAATCATTAAGAGTTCCAATAGCATTTGATGACATCCCCATCGCAACTAAAACTGTTTTATCGTTTATTTTATTTTTAAAGTCTTTATAGTCTAATGTTCCATCGTTTAGAAGCTTGACTTCTATAAGCTGAACGCCGATGTTTTCAAGTGTTTTCCAAGGGCCTCTGTTTGCTTCATGATCTAGCTCTGTAATAATAACCTCATCTCCTTCCTTAAATATTTTTGAAAAGGCTCTGGCAAGACTATAGGTTAGAGTTGTCATGTTCTGTCCTATAGAGATACAGTTCTTTGATTCTGCTCCTAATAATACTGACACTTTTTCCCTCATCCTGTCCATTATTTTATCTGTCTTTTTGCTTGAAAGAAACTCTCCATGAGTATTTGCGTTGCATTCCTTATAATAATCTGATATGCTTTCTATTACGCTTAAAGGCACCTGAGTTCCTCCCGGACCATCTAGATAAACAACTTGATTTCCCTTATCGTCTTGTGTCAACAAGGATGGAAATTCTGATCTAATTTCTTCTGTTTTTTTCATTTTAACTTATATTACAAATTTATTTGCTTGTACCCCTGTGTGCCCCAAAAAATTATTCTTTTTCTTTAACCCAATAATCCCAATCGCCTTTTTCAATGTATCTATTGATTATGTTGTTAAAACTTATTTTTTTCTTTCCCTTTTGCTTCTCTTTATTAAACGCGTTCAACAAGAAGTCTCCAATAACATTTCTTATGATCTTTAACGTTTCCTTTTTTAGAAATTCTGTGTCCTTGTTTGAGATGTCTTCTTTATAGAAAATGCCTATCTTCTTTTTTATGCCTTCCTCTTTTCCTAAGTAAAAAGATTTTGAGCCACCTTTTACTTTAATTATACATATGTATGTAGACCACCTCTTGTCATAACCAATTGAAACTGTAGGGATAAAGTCTTTTCTTAGCTTTTTCAGCGATGGCCTTAGTTTAGATTGCTCACGCTCTATAGTTTCAATTTTTTCCTTGATGGCTTGAAGCTTTATGTTTACCTTCATTCTTTTTTTAGACAGCTTCTTCTTTTGAGCTTTAAGATCACGCCATATAATTAGCAATTCTTTTTGTTCATCTGTCAAAGAGTAGTATTTCCCCTTTACAATTGCGCCAATCTTTTTCATTTATTTATATTGCCATCTTTGTTCTTCAAATATAGTCGTTTTTAAAACTCTATCCTATCATTTTTTTTTCATATCAAAAGGTATAGTAAACTTATTTATTATATTGTTTGCAAATAACAACTTTTAAACAATGGCTAAATCTTCTCAGAGAACACTCTCATATATATATGTGCTAATAACAGTTCTTGTTTTAGCTTCTATTATAAAAAACTTTAATTCACCATCTGAATATGACATAATAATTCTTAATGGAGAGGTGATTGATGGTTCAGGCGCCCCTTCTGTTTTTAAAGATGTCGGTATTGTTGGAAATAAAATTCATAAGATTGGGAACCTGAAGTCGTCTGAAGCTAAAAGGTATATTGATGCAGAAGGTCTGGTTGTTTCTCCAGGGTTTATTGATGTGCATGTTCATTTAGACCCTATATTAAGATTGTCAAATACTGAAAGTCATGTTAGGCAAGGCGTAACAACAAGCTTAGGAGGTCCAGACGGTACGAGCCCTTGGCCAATTGGAAAATTTTTAGACACATTAAATCAAATTGGAGTAGGAATGAATGTAGCTTATTTGGTTGGACATAATACTGTTCGAAGAAATGTTATGGGACTTGAAAACAGAGCGCCTTCAAAAGAAGAGTTAAACGAAATGAAAAGGCAAATAAGCGCTGGAATGGACGAAGGGGCGTATGGGATTTCAACTGGGTTAAAATATCTTCCTGGAAGCTTCTCTAAAGTTGAAGAAGTTATTGAGCTATCAAAAAAAGCTTCAGAAAAAGGTGGGGTATACACTTCTCATCTTCGTGATGAAGGGTTAGGGGTTATTGCCTCGGTCAATGAAGCAATACAAATTTCAAGGGATGCGGATATTCCCGTTGTCCTTACTCACCATAAAGTTATTGGAAAACCAATGTGGGGAAAAAGCGCACAAACATTATCTCTGGTTGATTCAGCAAGAACAATCGGGTTAAAAATTTCGTTAGATCAGTATCCATATGACGCTAGCTATACTGGAATCTCTGTTTTAATCCCTTCTTGGGCTAGGGCAGGAGGTCAAAAAGAGTTTATAAAACGAACAAAAGATGCCAGCCTGAGAGACAGCATTAAAAGAGGTATAGAATTTAACATTCTTAATGACCGGGGCGGGAACGATCTTGATCGAGTTCAATTTGCAAAGGTTTCGTGGAACAAAAGCTTAGAAGGTAAAACGCTTAAGTATTGGGCTAATAGTTTAGGACTAGAGCCTAGTATTGAAAATGGTGCAGAGCTTGTAATTAAGGCTCAGTTAAATGGAGGAGCATCTGCAATCTTTCACGCAATGGATGAAAAAGATGTAGAAAACATAATGAAACATCCGTTAACAATGATAGCCTCTGACGGAAGATTGGTTGTTCCTGGAGATGGACACCCCCACCCAAGATGGTATGGAACATTTCCAAGGGTGCTTGGTCATTTTGTTAGAGAAAAGAAAATCCTTTCATTAGAAGAAGCTGTTTATAAAATGTCGTTGCTGCCTGCGCAAACAATAGGAATAAAAAACAGAGGGTTAATTAAAAAAGGTATGTACGCAGACATCACAATCTTTGACAAAAACACAATAATTGACAAAGCAACTTTTGAATCTCCTCATCAATATTCTGAGGGAATATATTATGTATTAGTGAATGGAGAAATTGCTATTGATAATGGGGAGTTCAAAAACATAAAAGCAGGAGTAGTGTTGAGAAAAAACGCTCCTTAATTTAATCGAATTCTTTAATTATTATGTTTTTAAATTCTATTGGGTGGCTTTCTGACTGGAGAGCAATGTAGCCCTGTTTTAAAGGTGTTCCTATTTTGTCTTTAAAGCTTGGCAATAAATATCCTCCTCCAATTCTAATATTTGTATAGGTCATTACAGTGTCTTTTTCCACAATATGGTGAATTAGAGAGTCTGAATAGACCACAAATTCAACACTAACCCATCTCTCATCGTGATAGGTTTTTGAATTAGAATTGATACAATGAAATTTTGCCTTCTTTGAGTTTATGTCAACCTCAGTACCTGGAGAACACATGTTCGCTGTTGGCCTTGGCCCAGAATTTAAGCCTCCTAAAAATTGCCCTTCGACGCTAACTGGAAACCTTTGTTGAATTAACATTTTTGACGGGTCTTCACTATGAAGCATTACCCCGCTGTTTTTTGTCGCCCACCCCTGTCCTCCTGGAGCCTGATCTCCAACAAATCGATAATCAAGCTTTAAGTGGTAGTTTTTAAATGCCTTTTTTGTGTAAAACAAATGTCCATACCTGTGGTCAAAGTTTTTATACTCATCATAAGAAACTGCTATAGCGCCATCATTAACCCTAAAAGTGTTTTTAAAATTCTCTCCTAGCTTCCTTCCTCGAATTTTCATTTCCCAACCATCTAGAGTTTTTCCATCAAACATTTCATGCCAATCAGATTCATTGTTGTCAAACGCGGAGTTATTAAAAGGGTTTGTTGCTGTTATGCTTACGATAAAAAAGAATAAATAAACAGGTTTCATGAAAATATGTTTAAGGATGTGTGTGGCACAATGTACATAAAAACCTCCATAAGATTGTGGGGCAGAATAATTTTATCGAATCTTATGTCCCTGAAATTTTGCATTTTTTCTTAACCCCTCTAGACATCGTTAATATTTGGGTTTAACCATTTATTAGCCGCGTCTATATTAATTTTTCTTCTTAAAGAATAGTTTTGAACCTGGTCTTCATTTATTTTACCTAGACCAAAATACTTGGCTTCCTTGTTTGCAAAATAATATCCAGAAACTGATGCTGCAGGCCACATTGCCATACTTTCAGTAAGTTTAACACCAATATTATTTTCTACATTAAGGATTTTCCATATTGTTTTCTTTTCTAAATGATCTGGACATGCTGGATATCCAGGAGCGGGTCTAATACCACTATAGTTTTCTTTAATAAGGCCCTCATTGGTTAATTTTTCTTTTTCATCATACCCCCAATATTTAATTCTAATCATTTTATGCAAATATTCTGCAAAAGCCTCAACAAGTCTGTCCGCAATATACTTAACCATTAAGCTACTATAATCATCATTCTCAGCTTCATATTTCTTAGATAATTCATCACATCCAAAACCAGCTGAAACACAGAAAACACCTACATAATCTTTTATGTTTAATTCTTTAGGAGCAATAAAATCAGATAGGGCAATGTTTGGAACTCCTATTGGTTTTTTTGATTGTTGTCTAAGCGTAATAAGTTTTTCTAAAACATGATTTGAATAATCATTTTTATAAACCTCTATGTCGTCATAATTGACAGAGTTTGCAGGAAATAATCCAAAGACACCTTTTGCTTCAAGCAAGTTTTCTTTTATTATCTTTTCAAGTATTAAATTAGCATCACTGAATAACTCTTTTGCTTCTTTTCCGTTTACCTCTTGATTAAAAATATCAGGATATTTTCCATAAATATTCCAAGATCTAAAAAACTGAGTCCAATCAATATAGTCTTTTAAAATAGATAAATCTTCAATAGCTAAAACCTCTATTCCAAGTTTATTTGGTTTAACAATTTTGGTTGTACTCCAATTAATTTTAAATTTATTAGCTCTTGCAGAATCAAGAGAAATCAATCTTTTTTTAAATTTTCTTTTGGAAAAATCATCTCTAAGCTTTTGATATTCATTTAAAATAGTGTTTTTGAAATTTAATTTATTTTTTCCTAATAAAGTTGAAACAACTGGAACGGCTTTAGATGCGTCGTTTACATGTACTGCTAAGCCAGTATAGTGGGGTGCTATTTTTATTGCGGTATGAAGTTTGGAAGTAGTCGCTCCCCCAATAAGAACAGGTATTTTAATTTTTTTCTTTTCCAGCTCTTTAACTAAAAAAACCATTTCATCTAAAGATGGCGTTATTAATCCACTTAGTCCAATTATATCTACTTTTTCCTTAAGAGCTGTTTCTATAATTTTTTCTGGAGGCACCATAACTCCAAGATCTATTATTTCATAATTATTGCAACTAAGAACAATAGCCACGATGTTTTTGCCAATATCATGAACATCCCCCTTAACCGTAGCCATTAAAAGCCTTCCGGCAAATTGTTTTCCTTCTGATTTTTCTGCTTCAATAAAAGGTTGTAAATAGGCAACTGCTTTTTTCATAACTCGAGCTGATTTTACCACTTGCGGTAAAAACATTTTGCCTTCACCAAATAAATTTCCTACTACATTCATTCCGTCCATTAAAGGTCCTTCTATAACTTCAATTGGTTTTTTACAATTTTTTCGAGCTTCTTCTGTGTCCAATTCTATGAAAGCATCTATCCCTTTGACTAAAGAATGGGAAATTCTTGAATGCACGTCTTCATTTCTCCAAGAATCATCAGGTTTTTTATTTTTCTTTTTTACATCTTTTAAGTTTTCCGCAAAATTTAACAGTCGTTCAGTGGCGTCATCTCTCCTGTCTAACAAAACGTCTTCAACATGATTCATTAGATCTTCTGGAACCTCATCATAAACTTCTAATAGAGTTGGGTTTACGATGCCCATGTTCATTCCGTTTTGAATAGCATGGTATAAAAAAGAGGCGTGCATCGCCTCCCTAACAATAGTATTTCCTCTAAATGAAAAAGAAACATTGCTAACCCCCCCGCTTACACTTGCGTGAGGCAAATTTTCTCGTATCCACCTTGTGGCACGAAAAAAGTCTAATGCATTTTTGCGATGTTCCTCCATTCCCGTTGCTACAGGAAAAACGTTGGGGTCAAAAATTATATCTTCCGGTTCGAATCCTGCTTGATCTAACAAAAGATTATATGCTCTCGAGCATATTTCGATTCTACGATCGAAATTGTCTGCCTGTCCGTTTTCGTCAAAAGCCATTACAATAACTGCTGCTCCATATTTTTTTATTGTTTTTGCTTGAAAAATAAAATTCTCTTCACCTTCTTTTAAGCTTATAGAGTTCACAACGCTTTTTCCCTGAACTACTTTTAATCCTGCTTCTATTATTTCCCACTTAGAACTATCAATCATTATAGGAACACGTGCAATCTCTGGTTCCGAAGCTATTAAATTTAAAAAAGTAGTCATGGCTTTTGCTCCATCAATCATTCCTTCGTCCATATTAACATCAATAATTTGAGCCCCTCCTAATACTTGGTCCCTTGCTATCTCAAGAGCCTCATCAAATTGTTCGTTTTTAATAAGTCGCAAAAATTTTCTTGAACCTGTTACATTTGTTCGCTCCCCAATATTAACAAAATTGATATTGTCTGTAATAATTAAAGGCTCTAAACCAGACAACATTAAAGGGTTTCTGGTATCAGACATTTGAAAATGTTTTAGGCTCTCTAGGAGAAAATTTTCTTGCCAAATCAGCAATTAAGCTAATATGCTCTGGTGTAGTCCCGCAACACCCGCCAATAATATTTACTAAATTTTGCTCTAAATAATCTTGAACCAAAATTTTCATCTCCTCTGGACTTTGATCATACTCTCCAAAAGCATTTGGAAGACCTGCATTTGGATGAGCAGATATGAAAAGAGGACTTTGATTCGCTAGGGTTTTAATATATGGCAACAATTGATTAACCCCTAAGGCACAATTAAAACCAATACTTAATAGAGAAATGTGACTTAAAGAAATATTAAACGCTTCTACGGTTTGCCCCGAAAGTGTTCTTCCGCTAGCATCGGTTATTGTACCGCTTACCATAACTGGAATATTAATTTCTTTTTCTTGTTTAATTTCATCAATGGCATATAAGGCCGCCTTAGCATTTAAAGTATCAAAAATAGTTTCTACTAAAAGAATGTCCGCTCCACCATCAATCAAACCGGTAACTTGTTCTCTATAAGCTACTGCTAATTGATCAAAATCTACGGCTCTATAGCTTGGATCATTAACATCAGGTGACATGCTTGCGGTTTTATTGGTAGGCCCTATGGATCCTGCTGCATAGCGTGGACGATTCGGTGTCTTAATACTATATTCTTGAGCAGCTTCTTTGGCAATTTTAGCACTTTCGTAATTCAATTCATAGGCTAGATCTTCCATTTGATAATCTGCCATCGCAATACTTGTAGAAGAAAATGTATTGGTTTCAATTATGTCTGCTCCTGCTTTTAAATAATCGCAATGAATCTTTTTAATAATTTCTGGATGAGTAATTGACAGTAGATCGTTATTTCCTTTTAAAGCACAAGGATGATTTATAAATCGTTCGCCTTTATAATCTTCCTCTTTTAAATTATGCTTTTGGATCATGGTTCCCATTGCACCATCTAACACTAAAATTCGTTTTTGTAAATTTTCTTCAATAGTCATATCAAATTTTTAATGCATTTTTAATGTCATTCCAAATATCTTCATGATGTTCAAGCCCTACTGAAAGACGAATCATATTATCGGTAATACCACTTTTTAACCGATCTTCTAATGAAAGCTTACTATGGGTGCTGGATGCAGGATGAGTAATAATTGTTCTTGAATCTCCAAGGTTAGATGATATAGAGCACATTTTAATAGAGTTAATAAATGCTCTTGCTGCTTTTAACCCCCCCTCAACTTCAAAAGAAATAATATTTCCTCCTTTTAGCATTTGCTTTTTGGCCAAATTATATTGGGGATGGGATTTTAAAAATGGGTATTTAACTCGATTTACATTTCTTTGTTTTTCTAATTGATGTGCTATTTTTAATGCATTGTCAGAATGTCTGTCTACTCGCAGAGAAAGAGTTTCTAGACTTTTTGAAAGAATCCAAGCATTAAAAGGAGATAAAGAAGCTCCTGAGTTACGAGTAAACAAAAACAATTCTTTTATTAATTCTTTTTTACCTACTGTTACCCCGCCTAAAACACGGCCTTGACCATCCATTAATTTTGTTGCCGAGTGAATCACCAAATCTGCTCCAAAACTAATTGGCTTTTGCAAATAAGGAGTTGCAAAACAATTATCAATAATTAATAAAATATTATATTTTTTTGCTAGTTTACCTAATGCTTCTAAATCTAGAATATCTACGCCAGGATTAGTGGGCGATTCTGCATAAATACATTTAGTGTTTTGTTGAATCAAACTCTCTGCACCTTCCAGATTTGACACTGGAAAGTAGCTTGTTAATATATTCCATTTTGGAAGGTACTTAGTAAATAGGGTATGGGTAGATCCAAAAACAGCATTGCAAGAAACAATATGATCTCCTGACTTTAATAAAGCAGCAAAGGTCGAATAAATAGCACCCATACCAGAAGCAAAGGCAACTCCATCTTCTGCGCCTTCCATTTGGGTAATTTTTTGAATAAACTCAGTAGTATTAGGGTTAGTGAAGCGACTGTAGATATTTGTTTTATTTTCTTCTTCTGTAAATGCAGCGCTCATATCTTCTGCAGTATCGAAAACAAAACTAGAAGTCAAGTATAAGGGTGATGAATGTTCAGAATATTTTGAGCGTTCAATTTGAGTTCGTATCGCTCTGGTCTCAAATTTTTTAGTCATAATTTCTTGCTATTTAAAATTGATTATTTAATACTAGCCTAGATTTAATAATCTCAAAGGCTCCAAATAAAAGCGAGGAGTATAACAGAAGGCTAAGGAGTGTGTTCTTATAAAATGGGAAGGCAAGAACATAACATTCGATTAACCCGCTTGTGTTTAAAGAATATAGTGATCCTGAAGCCCAAACCCCAAAATTTGTTATAACAAAGAAGACTAAGCTAGAAAAAATTGAGGATGAAAAAACCCTTTTTAAACTTAACCTTCTTAATGAAAAATGTCCAATAGCGGCTATAATACAAAAACTTGAATACTGCCATAAGGCTCCTGGATAAAACCAAACGAATTGGCCGTAATAATAAGATAATATATAGTTGTTTATCGCAAGGTCGCTTATCCATAGCGATAAAATTGGAATAATAAAAGCTAGATGTTTGTTGTTAAAATAAGCTCCGCCAAATAAAGCTATTGCTCCAATAGGAGTAAAGTTAGGGGCGTGAGGAATAATTCTCGAAAAAGAAGCTAATAATATTAGTGCTATTATGCCTAAATAAGAAAGATTAAGGTTTTTCATAAAATTTAAATATTACCAAACATCTTCTGAATATGTTTTGTATTTCTCTTTTCCTCCTAAAGTCCTCCAGTCTGAATCCTGAGTCAATCGAGATGAAATTCCCCCTCTTGGGTTACAATCCAGAACAAGCCTAAGCCTTTTTGGAGAATACACTTCCATTATATGATCATATAATAAGTTAATAAGTCGCTCATATGAAATTATTACGTTCCTGTATTGATTAAGATATAGTTTTAAAGATTTTAACTCAACAACTTTCTTGTCCGGGTAAAAAAGGATATAAAGACAAGAAAAATCTGGCTGTTCATAAACCCCTAAAAACGTGAGTTCTGGTTGTTTTAATTTTATTTCATACGTTTTTTTGTCTTCTGGGTTTGGCAGAGATTTTAAAAGGGTTTTATCAATCTCGGTAAACGTTTTTTTCATTGCTTAATTTTTGTAATTAATAATTGTGCGCATTTCAAATGGTCTTTGCAAATATTTGAATTTTACTAAAAATATTTGTTTGAAATTACTTTGAGGAAGGATTTGAGAGAAGCTGCTTGTTAAAAGCAACACTGCTTTAGCATTTTTTTAACGAGGTTGCAATCAGTCAAATCCTTCCTCAATTAGAGGCTAATTTAAGACTTTTTTTTTAATCGTACTGGTCAAAGAGGGGTTTCTTTTGTGACACTGTAAAGCGTCCCCCTTGTTAATCCTCCAGTATTTCTGGAATAAAAACAGTCTATATCACATAAAACAAAACAAGAAAATAGTGTGAAACGCTCCCGCCCATAACAAATACATGCCAAATAGCGTGAGAATATTTCAATTTTTTCAGAGAATAAAAAATTGTTCCAATAGAATAGAGTAAGCCCCCAACAATCAATAAAAAAATTCCTTTAAATTCAATTAGAGCTAGAACTGTATTAAAGTCCAAAATTATTAACCAGCCCATGGCTAAATAAATAAGCAGGGATAGTTTTTCGAATTTACCAGTATAAAAAACCTTAAAGGCTGTGCCTAAAAGGGTAATAATTATAATTGCTAAAAAAAGACTAATTCCTTTGCCTTCGTAAAGAGTTATTAGGCAAACCGGGGCATAAGATCCTGCAATCAAATAAAAGACACTAATATGGTCAAGAACTCTAAACTTTTCTTTTAATTTAAAGTTAGATGTGAAATGATATATTGTTGAGGCGGCATATAGCAATATCAGTCCAAACCCAAAAAATAAAATGCTATAGGAGCTTAATGCTGTTTGACTTTGGTCATAATACAACAGAACCGGAAGCCCCCCTAGGCTTAAAAGGAGTCCTATAAAATGTGTTAGTGTGTTCCAAAACTCCTCTTCTTTGGTTTCCTCCATTTGTTTTAAATTTTTATAAGAGATAGAACAAAGATAAAAAACCCTTATTCCAATTTGGAGTAAAATCAGGAGTATTAAAAAAGGGTGTTTAAAGAGTTTTTTTAGGCATACTTACTCCTGTTAAGCATTATGTAGTAAAGTAATTAATTTATTTTAAACAAATATTGCAATTTTAAAAATAATTGTGAATTATCAGTCAACCATTTCTTTTCAGAAGACTTAAAATGATTAATATTAGTATTTCCACCTATATAAAATACTGTCGATGGATTAGGATTCCATTTCAAGAGAGGTTGCATAAATAATGTACTACTAAAATCATTATATTCTGTAATTATTTTAAATGACAAATCATTTGAGAATTGGTATTTCGAATTAAGTCTAAATATGTAGCCTGAATGAATTTTTTCATTTGATTCTATATATTTCATAGATTCTGAGCTAATAGATGGAGAAAAACTCAATCTATCATTTGGCTTATAATTGATAGTTAAATTTAATCTCAGCCTTTTTCCAACCACAGGATTGCTTATATTGTATGCAATTGTTTTTCCAATCAAATTTCTAGAAAAAATTGAAAGCTTTTCATTTGGGGTATATCTAAAACCGATATAATTACTAGCAAAATTTTTAAATTCATCGCCTTTATACTCTTCAAATGCATTATAGCTATATCCATAATCAAAACTAAATCCATTCTTAAAACTCATAGAATAAACAGGCATTAAACGTACTCTTTTTAGTTTTCCATTAAAATTATAGCGTATTTGTGTCCCTATCTCAGCAAAATAACTTTTCACCTTTTTATCTCTTTGATTACTGTAACCTTGTTGAAAAGAAAACTCTCTAAAATTATTCTGTGTAACAAAACCCGTGTCAGCTCTAAATAGTGGCGATAATTGATCATAATCAATATTAGTGCTCCAATGTTCAGTGTTTCTGTTCAATCCTATTGAAAGTGCATTACCAGAAAATTTTTCTCCATCAAGCGCCACCGTTTTACCTTCAATAATATCTGAACTTGATATCCAATCTTTATTTGGTTCTTTTGAAAAACTATTACCATACACAAAATCTAAACTATACGTTTTGTTAAATCTGATTTTAGCATCTACTCCAAACATATTTCCCGTACCCCCTTCATTATAAAATCTATTAGTCGACAAAAAACCAACATTCGATCCATTTCCAAAAGTTCTCTGGTAGCGAAAGATGTTACCAAAACTCTCCTCACCCTCACCAAAATAAGACCTATTCTCTCCAGCAACTAAATAGGGAGTATCCTTATCGTAATAAGTAAGGAAATACACCCTTTGTTTAGATCCTTGATTTATTATCTTCGAGGCAAAAATTGGATTATTTATAGAGCGAGTATATACAGCCTTTCCATAAGAACTTAAAATATCATTTCCTTCGTTAAAAAAAGGTCTTCTCTCACGATAGTTTATTGCAAAAGGAGAGTTAATATTGATTCTTGTCGCATCAGCCTCCACCTGTGAAAAATCCGGGTTTATTGTAAAATCTAGTGCAGTAGAGCTAGACAAGTTATACCTTGCGCTTACTCCTGCCTTGAAGTTAGGCTTATCGTAACTAATTTTATTTCCATCATTACTACCTACATAATTACCACTTACATAAGGCAGAAACTCTAATCTTTTTTTAGGATTGATTCCTTCAAGTTCAATATACGTTTCAATCTGGCATGCAATACAAGAATCATCCCTATCAATTTTATTGTTTGTGACAGCAATTCTGCTTTCCTTCCAAGAGGTTCTTAGAAATGTAGCTTTCCATTTTAAAATATCTTTTTTTTCATATTGTAACTCGGAAAAAGGAATAGCCATTTCAACTACATAACCATCTTCACCAATAACTCCTTTTGATTCATAATTTATATAATAGCTTATATCACCATCGTGTTCACCGGCTGCAAGCTTAAAATCTATCTGACTACCATATGCATTAGATCCAATAATAATTAACGACCTATTATCACCATAAGTATCAAGACCAATAGCTACCCAATCGTCCTCAAATCCAGTATCTCTTTCCCTTATTGAAGCTCTTAGATATTTCATGTCCTCTATTTTAGCATCAAAAGCTACATAGAGTTTAGTGTCAGAGTAGGTAACGTAAGCTGTGGTTTTAAAAGGGGGGAGAGTATTATATCCTGGATCATACTCATATTTTAGATCAAATGTTTGAGCTCCATCCCACTCTTTGGATTCAATTATTCCATCAACTTTTATTTTATCTCCAAACTTTGGTGTTATTTTGGATTCAATTATTCCATCAACTTTTATTTTATCTCCAAGCTTTGGTGTTATTGTTGTAAATGAAAAAAATGGTAATAGAAATACACATAAAAATACTTTTTTCAAAAGGTTTTTTATAAGGATTCTAATGTTACTAATTATGTTATACAAGGTACTGTGTTATACAAAGTGCGCAAAGATATTTTTTATTTTCAAATAAAAAAATTTTTATTGGTATTTTTTTTTAAATAGTTATTGATACTATAAATAGAGCTACTGAAATCAGAATAAAAACAACTCCTAATTGATAATAAACTTTTATTTCATTTTTTACCTTGCTTTTAAAGCCAAATCGAAATAATAAAGGTACTATGTAACGATTCTTGAAATTATTAAGTTCTTTACGAAAAATAATAGTTACCAAACCGCCTACAAGAAAAATTATTGATCGTATGAAAAATAAAATATCCACTATATTTTAAGTTAATAAATTTTTATCTTTTATTGATTAAACTCAAAAAGTTTATTAATTAAAATCTCCTTTTGAATTTTGATTTTTATAAGAGATAGAACAAAGACAAAAACCCCTTCCAAGAATGGGGTCAACATTTGTTTGTGTCAAATCGTGGTCTCTTTGGGAATGTTTATAATAGATTTTATACTTTGTAAAGAAAAACACTTGAATATGAAAAATTCTTTAAAACTACTTTTAGCGCTTTTAATTGTCGTAAGCTGTAGCCAAGTTGAGACAGAAACTCAACAGTATTCCATTGAAACCCTTATGTCTAACAATAGAAGTTCTGGCGGATATTTCTCTAAAGACGGGGGTAAATTATTATATAGCTCAGATAAATCTGGAATCTTTAATGTTTATGAGGTTGATTTAAACACTGACAAAGAAACTCAAGTAACAGGCTCAACAGAAGAGTCATATTTTGCCCAAGGCTATTCGCCGCTCACTGATGAGATTGTCTATAGTGCTGACAAAGGGGGAAATGAGAATTCTCATTTATATTTAATAAGAGAGGGTAAAAGCATAGACCTTACTCCTGGCGAAAAAACCAAAGCATCATTGGCGGGGTGGACACAAAATGAAAAACAAATGTATTTCCAATCAAACGCTAGGAACCCAAAATATTTTGACCTATATAAAATTGATATTAAAACTTTAGAAACAGTTATGGTTTTTAAAAATGACAAAGCCTACACCTATAATTCAATATCAAATAACGACAAGTATTTAGTATTCGACCTTAGCCTATCAAGGAGTATTGACAAAATGTTTATTTATAACCTAGGGACTAAACAACAGGTTGAGATTTCAAATCAAAAAGCTAATTATTGGGGTCAGGGGTTTGATAAAGACGACAATAACTATTACTACACAACAAATTACGAAGGAGAGTTTCACTACTTAATGTCTTATAATATAGAAACCGGCAAAAGAGGCTTGGTTTATAAAACTGACTGGGACGTTGTGAATAGCTATCTTTCTAAAAATGACACCTACCGAGTTATCACTGTTAATGAAGACGCCAAAAACAAAATAATAGTAAAAAACAACAAAGACAGCTCTTTAATAAAGCTTAAAGGTCTAAACAAGATGAATATTAATAGTCTCGCATTTTCTGATGACGAAAAAATGATGCGCGTAAGTGCCGGAAGCTCAAACTCTCCAGGAGACATATATACTTATAACATCCTAACTGATGAACTAAAGAAAATTACTTCAAATTTAAATTCCAATGTAGATCCTTCAGATCTTGTAAGTGGAGAAGTAATACGATATAAATCATTTGATGGGCTTGAAATACCCGCAATTTTATATAAACCGCATGCTGCAAAAAGAGAAGCTAAGGTTCCTGCTCTTGTGTGGGTTCATGGCGGCCCTGGAGGACAGTCAAGAATTGGCTACCGCTCCTTGATTCAATATCTAGTAAACCATGGGTATGCTGTGCTTGCAGTTAACAACAGGGGGAGCAGTGGATATGGCAAAACTTTTTACGCTTTGGATGACAAAAACCATGGAGAAAACGATTTGCAAGATTGTGTTTGGGGCAAACATTGGCTTGAAAAACAAGACTATATTGATTCTGAAAAAATAGGAATTATTGGTGGTAGTTATGGTGGATTTATGACAATGGCGGCAATGTCTTTTGAGCCTGATGCGTTTAAGGTGGGGGTAAACATATTTGGCGTTACAAATTGGATAAGGACATTAAGGTCTATTCCTCCTTATTGGGAAGCTTCAAGAAATCAGCTATATAAAGAGATGGGGGATCCTTATTCAAGAGACTCTATCAGGCTTTACAATATTTCGCCTTTGTTTCACGCAAAAAACATTAAAAATCCTGTTATGGTTTTACAAGGAGCTAATGACCCTAGGGTTCTGCAGATAGAGTCTGATGAAATTGTTCAGGCAGCTAGAGATGCTGGAGCACATGTTGAGTATCTTCTTTTTGAGGACGCAGGACATGGTTTCGTTAAAAAGCAACAGCAAATAGAGGGGAATGAAAAGATTCTAACTTTCTTAAATAATTATCTTAAATAACAATGTGATAAAAACCCTCAGGTCATTGACAATGAGGGTTTTTTGGAAGAATTATTCATTTCAAATCCCAGTTGAATTAATTAACAGAGATTCTGCCGTGAGAAAGTCTTCCTTTGTATCAATTTCTGTCCATTTTAATCCTGAAATATCTAAAGCATGAAAAGGCACATCCTTTTCAATAATCCTTTCATAGGCAGCCTCATAATATTCCTGATGGTGTTGTTCATCTTTCATCATTATCTCTAACTCAGAAAATAAAGCATGTGCTGCTTCAGGGCTGATTTTTTCAATACCGATCGACTCACCAATCG
>Ga0208879_1000053_pt1 | contig 119784 bp, 101 predicted proteins | sample Knorr_S15_td_Bot_FD_185605 | JGI IMG/M metagenome (GOLD analysis project Ga0208879, IMG submission 185605) | Marine microbial communities from Southern Atlantic Ocean transect - Knorr_S15_td_Bottom_ad_5009_LV_A (SPAdes) (version 2) | ecosystem: Environmental > Aquatic > Marine > Oceanic...
ACGAATAGGCAGAAGGAAGAGCGAATCCGTTCTCTGAGTGAACAGCCAGGCAACATTGTCCCCAGAGTCGCCCTGGTCATAAAACCGTACCTCGTATCCCTGTACGAATCCATCGGGATCGTCGCCGGACCACGAGACCTGAACAGTTGATGTGAGGCGATTGTCCTCGCCCAGATTGTCGAGCAGCGATTCGTCCTGAACACTCAGTTGAGTGTCCGGTGGCTGGTTTTCGAAAGAGGACCCACTGATATCAGAGTCGCATCCAACAATGAAAAGCAACAGCGTACCTGTTGCAATTAGTGGGAAGTATCGAGATATGCGCAGAATGTGTTCCAAACAGGATACCGAGCCATTCTGAGCGCGCGCCCAGGGCGCGCGCTCAGAATAGTCACCGGCAAAGTGCTACTTCATGAGGAGCATTTTTTTCGTCTGTAGCTTCGATCCTGAAGTCAGACGATAGACGTACAGTCCACTCGATAGGTCAGTAGCATCGAACGTAACCGTATGAGTACCAACAGACTGGTTAGTATTGACCAGTGTTGCTACCTGGCGTCCCAGCACATCAAATACTTCCAAAAGGACCTGTCCGGATGTAGCGATGCTGTATGAAATCTGAGTGCTTGGATTGAACGGATTCGGATAGTTCTGGTCCAGCGTAAACGAATTTGGAAGACCATCTTCTTCGTTGGCTGTGTTAATCACCATTCCAATATCGTCGAACGTCCCTGGCTCCAGCTTGAAATTGCCGTACGCATAATGGACCGCACCACGGACGAAGTCCAGCCGTTCACCTACCGAGAAAACGGTTCCTGGATCACCACCTGAGTAGGATACTCCGCTGTGCTCATCATCCACGCGTACAGCATTGTCGCTTGTACCGTCCGATGAAATGGTGAACTCTCCATATGGCCCGCTTGGAGCATCTGCGTTGGTAGACATGATGACCGGGTCGTTGATTTCAACGACCATGCCTTCGTAGCCCTCGGCAAGGTCCCGGTCCGCGATAACGTCGCTTGTGACTACGCTGGGAGCGATGGTAGATCCTCCCGTGGAGACAACGGTGAAAACGATATCGTTATCCTGCATGAACGTCATTCCATAACGCTCGTAAATCTCAGCATGGGTGATATTGATCACGTCACCGGCATTGAGAACCCGCAGCCCGGAGTCATCATCCGGGAACCGTACCACAATTCCTGACCAGGGAGCGCCACTGGCGTCATCCTGCAGAGTGAGGTGACGTGTATCCGGTTGAGAATATTGAACCGTTGCCGTGATGTTCATATCCACGTCCATATCGAAGAATGGAGAACTACCGACCCCACCCGTAGTGGTCTCCTGAATGTGCGAGATGGATGTAATACCACCAACCAGTGATCTCAACGGCGAGGGAGCGGAATTGGTAGTCGCACCCGTATTGTCGGTCGCACTGACCCAATAGGTGATAAAGTCGCCGTGTAACGCTGGAGGGATTTCAAGCGAATACACTCCGTTGGATTCTCCGGTAGAGGGCACTGAAATCGATGTGGGATCGCTGCTTGTGAAATACACAAGTGCGACGGAAGTGATCGATCTCGTTGGATCCGCCGCCACGTCAGCTGTAATGGCAGATGCCCCACCCAAGCCAGGAACGCTGGCAGGTCGAGTAATATTGGCAACCGCTGGCGGAGATTCCGTCACAATAAGATCAGAATCAGCCATCGGACTGATGGCCATTACTGCTCCATTGGGAACTCCGAGGCTGAACGGATCTGATCCTGTCAGACCGGGCATGTGGAGAAACCCTGACAGGTTTAGCCTGGCACCCGATGGTGGCGGGGAAAATTCGCCGTCCGTCCGAACATTGAATGAAGAGGGATATGTCCCGTCGCGATCATTTCGATACCTCAGAGACGTATCGTAGCCGCTTACGGACGTCGTTCCCGCATCGGTAGTGACGTTGTAGTCGGGTCGATCACCAACGGTGCGCGTGAGAACGGTCGCACCCGCAATCATGACATAGTTGCTTCGCAGGTCTGGCAAATTTGCCCAGTTGACCTGTATGGCACCGTCCGCACCCATATCCTGATTTATGTCGGCCGTAGTGACAATGATCGGGTCGAAGATTGGATCCGTTGCTGGATCATAAAAATTTCCTGTAAGGGCAAAGGAAGTAGGTGTGATCTGATTGGTCGTGTAGTAGGGACTGACCGTTCCGACTACTGTAATCTCGTCGCCCGGAATCAGCGACACGAGGCCGAGGTTGCTTCCATCTACAATTTGCGTTCCATGTCCAAGGTTGCCCTCAGTAATGGCCGCGATGTCTCGCACCCATACATGGACGCGACTGGGGAGGCCCGTCGTAGAATTGATCGACGATAGACCTGAATTCAGAGGGTCCGAAATGACAACCGCAGTGAATCGCACCTCCTGGCCACAAAATGTATTGTCATAAATGAGACCTGCGCAGGTTCCTGAGTTTACATCGGCAGCCGTGAGGGCCGTTCCGAGACTCATGAGCTGATCAATCTGATCCTGTGGAATGGCATTTATCTGGCGAATGGTTACATCCGTCTGTGCGAACGCGTCGCCTGCCATAATCGGCACAATGAGCAGCATGAGCAGTGTTGTCGCTCTTTTTAGCATGTGGGTACCTCTCGTGTTTGGTAAGAAATTATCTATTTAATGATTACAAACTTGCCCCGCTGGACATCTCCGGTCTCAAAGTCTTTAACTGAAAAAAGATAGAGGCCGCTGGCAATACTCAGGCCATTGTCGGAAAGCAAATCCCAGGAATGCTCACCTCCGGACTGAATGCGATTGTCTGCGCTGAAGTCGTCGTACCAGCGTGAATCGCCGGTGTATGTTTCGCTATTGTGTCTTAGCGTCCTCACAATCTCGCCGGCAAGCGTATAGATTCTAATCTCGGAATCACCGGGTAGGTTGTGAAAATTTAGTTTTCGGGTTCGGGATGTTCCGCCATCCCAGGCTGCATTCACCCTATAAGGATTCGGATAAACGCCAACAGATTGTTCACCGGAAGTTGCAGGCGGAGTGCCAGGGAAGACTCGGACCGCGTTGGCGACTCTCGATGACTCGAACGCTTCGAGGCCAGCTGCGGGATCTCCCTCATCAAGAGCGGTCACCGTGTAGAGATACTGCCAGCCCAATTTCAAGTCTGTTGCCTCCAATCTGTACCAGTAGGCCGTCGTGTCTCCTGCGAAAAACCGCGCTTCATTTAGTGCGATTCGGTCAAAACCATTGTTGAAGCCCGTCTGATTCCCCGGCTTATCGTACTGCGCAATAAGCGTGGCCCGATTCAATATGTCGCCGCTTTGATCGTCTCCTGGATTACTTCGGTAGACCCGGTATCCTTCGAAATCCCGGAGTCCGGTTACGGGATCTACTGAAAATTCAGCTGCCTTATCCCAGTACAGCGCCACTACCGTCTCATTTCCCGTGGCGTTTGGCGGCCGTTCGAAGGCGACCTTAATGTTAGGTGATGCCGGAGGCTCAGGGATGAGGTATCGGTCGAGAACACCGTTTCCGTTGACATCCTCTCCGAGATCCAATCGACCATTGAAATTGTTGTCCTCGCCCGAGTACGTTCTTCGGGCCCAGAGAATGTCATTGGCGAATATGTCCCTCGATTCTTCGTTATCTATCGCTTTGCCTGCCTGCCCCTGGAATTCCTCGGTCTTGAGCGAGGCCACCAATGCAAAAGTAACCTGGAGGGTGTCTCCAGGAGAGACACTTCTGAAGGGTCCGACGGGCGTCAGACCAATCCAGTTTCCCGTAGCAATCTGGCCATCTGTGCGCAGACGCTGAAACCACGCTTCTTGGGCTTCTTCCAGCGAAGCATCTGAGTCAAATTGGGCCGGATTTGGGAAGGCGGTGGCCATGCGCCGATAGCGGACCTCATCTGTTCCCGGTCGCGTTTGCTCGTCGATACCCCCTCCAAATAACCACCAGCGGGGGTTGACCGTTGGAGGTGCGTAGCCATCTGCGATATACTCGTCCGCGAGTGAAGGATGGAAAAATCTTTTTTGTCCTGTTGCTGGATCCACCCACTCGGCACCCAGAAAAGCGATGCCTCCGTACGTGTTCAGTGTTTCTTCCTGTCCTCCTGCATTGAACCCGTAAGAAGCAGAAAGGCTGTCAATAAATCCATAGCCTCCCTTGTTGAAATACGCGCCACCATTTTCGGTTGTTGTGTTGTTATTCCGTGTGACGATATCGTGATACATCCCAACGTAGACACTATCCCAGGGTTGATCCGAGATGTTGATGATGTCGTAGTTGAGAATCACAAAGGACTCCGTAAATGGAAAATTCCAGGCGTGGGTCTCTGTGATGACCTTCATGCCCAATCTCCCTGCTCGATCCGGCATCTGAATGGATGTCCCAGGAAGCACGGCAGACGTGTCCTCAAAAGAGGTGGAGTAATCGAGGTGGCTAACGGCTTGCCTTGTAAAGGCATCTGAACTTGGAAGAGTGCTTCGGCGAAATATCGAAGATAACTGGGCGAACTCATATCCGTTGCCCCCCGGTGAGTAACCGCCACCTGTTGTAACCGCGCCCGTTCGAACCGTTACGATCCCATCCGAGCGGATGGCACCGACCCACAATCCAGACTCGAAAAGATGTTCGATACCGGAGTCCAAGGGGTATTCAAACGAAGGTGGTCCAGTAGGATTATTACGCACGTTGGCACGACCCACGAAACCGGCATTGGTGATCGTAACGCCGACATTACCTACGTCAACCACAGCCTGCTCGAAAGCAGCCTGTGCCATGACATCTGTATGGACGAGGATGCCAGACAACAAAAGAATAAAAAAGATTTTCGACTTCACGCCGACAACTGGTAACGGTGACTGAATACGCTTACTACGCCTTCGGGAACGCTGGTTTAGCACTTTTGGGACTTTTCGTACGCAGGTAAACGGGTCGGTGGGCGATGACCTGAAAACATGACGAAAAGGGCTGCGTACATTAATGTTCTAAAGCCTCAAATGCAAGCCCGTCGTCTATGTCTGTGCGAGTTCGTTTCGACATAACTATAGCTCTCTCAACACTCCTGTTGATCGCAGGCCTGGTGGGCTGTACAGATCCACCGGTATACACCCAAGCTGAATCCAAAACGGAGGGTGGATCCGGGCGATTCTATATGGACCGCGAGATCGCAGATGTGATGTCCTCCGAGCACGGTGCACTGTGGTTGGATCGCCCAAAACGCAATGTCGAAGAGCTTCCAAATCGTCTTCTGAGGGCGCTCGACCTGAATGCTTCCACCGTGGTTGCAGATATCGGATCGGGGACCGGTTTTTTCACATTCATGTTCGCTGAAATGGTCCCTTCCGGTCGTGTGTACTCCGTTGAAGTTCAAGAGGCGCTTGTTGACACCATTCGGGTTCGAGCCGAGCGGGACGGATTCAGAAATGTGACTCCCATCCTTGGCTCATTCAGCGATCCGTCTCTTCCTGTGAATAGGATAGATCTTGCGCTGATTGTCTCTTCCTATCACGAGTTTTCGTTTCCGAAAGAGATGATCACGGCGATTGCCCGGTCTCTTAAAGATGACGGTCGTCTCGTGATCGTAGAATATCGCATCGAGGACGATACTACGATTATTCCAGAGGCTCATCGAATGAGCGTCGAGCAAATACGATCCGAGATCGAATCAGTCGGGCTCCAATTCAGAGAGTCCATCGAAGTCCTTCCACAGCAGCATATTGTGGTGTTTTCTCGCTCGGTCGACTCATCCACCCTGTAGGATCAGCGCGTCGTCTCCGAGTTCGAGCGATCTCCACAGGTACCAAGAAGCCAGCGTCCGATAGGGTCTCCATGGTTCTGCTATTCGGATTACCTCCTTGGGAGGCGGCATCTCCTTTAGGCCATAGGTCCGCATTATTCCTTTTCTGATTCCGAGATCGGTTTGCGGGAGTACATCTGGTCGTCCCAGGCGAAACATGAGATACATCTTCACCGACCATGGCCCCACACCCTTAACTTGTGTGAGTCGATCGATGATTTCGTCGTCAGCGAGGGGAGCCAACTCTGCCTGACCAGGTACCGAACCGTCGAGAGTTTTGGCGGCCAGATCTTTAATCGCCACTGTTTTTGCGCCCGAAAGGCCAGCACCACGGAGTGCTTCATCGGGTAGATTTGCAACCAGGATTGGATCCAGAGGATTGCTTTCGTCCGTCAACGCCCGAAATCGGCCATAGATTGTCGCGGCAGCTTTACCGGAGAGTTGTTGATAAGCTACTGCCTCACAGAGGGCTTCAAATGGAGATGGAGCGGGCCGCAAACCACCCTCAAAGGGCCCTACGGCGTGAATCAGAGCGGCCATCGAGGAATCCGATGACGAAAGGTGCTGGATGGCGTCGTCAACGGAGTACGGGAGATCAGGCATGAAAACCAGACGCTTTTTGGAAGAAAAAGTGCTCAACTGACCGCGGCCGGGCCATTCGAGTGGTATCCCTTTTCATGCTCCGAACGACATTCGGTTTCGTAGACCGGGCGACGTCAGTTGGGATTCTTGATAACCTGATTCAGTTCAATTTCAAATATGAGGACCGAAAAGGGAGGGATGGCAGAACCGATGCCCGCGGCGCCGTAGCCTAGAACTGGTGGGATCGTCAGTTTTCTCTTACCACCTTCCTTCATTCCGACCAGCCCGAGCTCCCATCCTGGAATGACATTCCCGTTTCCTAGCGTAAATACAAACTCTGCGCCGCCGATTGCGGTCGCATCAAACACGCTGCCATCCCGAAGGAGTCCGATGTATTCGACGAATAGCACGTCAGAAAATTCAGCCTCCAGGCCATCGCCCTCGATCAGATCCTGGATGATTACTTCGTCGAAAATATCGATGACCGTCACGTCATATATAACATCTGTGTTGGGAGGAACTGAGCAGGTTCCATCCGAGAAACACTGACCGTTCTTTCCGAACGCCTTGAAAGAAGGTATTTCCAGGCGTCTTGTGCCGCCAACCTTCATGCCGCCGAGACCTTCGTCCCACCCTTCGAGAACCTGACCGACACCCAGAGTGAAAATAAATTCCCCTCCTACATCTTCTGATGTGGCAAATACTTCTCCATCCTGAAAACGACCGATATAGGTCACGATCAGTGCATGGCCGGCCCCAACCTCTGTGCCCGTACCCACTACAAGATCCGTTACGATAACTTCGCCCTCTTCTCCAGATCCCGAATCGCAGGCCATGAGGGTCAGACAGAATAGAGCCGCGAAAAGGCTCTGGAATACAATACGTTTCATGTCGAAATGCTAATGAGAATCTATTCAGATGTCTCAGAAATGCTTAAAATAGTACCAAATTCAATCGATTTACGTCAAGCGGTTGGGAAGGTTCACGGCAGGCGGAGCATATCGTCCAGCTTGAACTTGAGTAGTGGAATATCGAACTCGGACGGACCGATTCGCCATACCAATGGTTCAAATCAATCGGAACTCAGTACTCGGGTGGGTCTGGTTACGAGTTCTGAATTCGCTCTAGTGCCGCGAGGTTGTCCCTCACGTGCTGGGCCGAACCCTGCATCAGCGCCAGTTCATCGTCCGTCAGTTCTACTTCGATGATTTCCTCGACTCCATTTTTACCCAACCTGGCTGGTGCACCTATGAAAATGCCATCCAGCCCGTACTGACCATTCATCCACACTGCACAAGGTAGAACCCGCGAGGAGTCTTTGACTATCGCTTCGACCATCTCAGCAGCCGCTGCTCCGGGAGCGTACCAGGCAGACGTACCCATCAATTTTACGATCTCGCCTCCACCGAACTTGGTGCGATCGACAATCGCGTCGATCTTGTCGGCCTCCATTAGTTCAGGAAGAGGAATTCCGCCGACCGTCGTGTAACGTGGAAGGGGAACCATGGTATCGCCATGTCCACCCATAAGGAGCGCCTGAATATCCTTGACCGAGACGCCCAGTTCCATTGCGATGAACGCGCGGTAGCGGGCGGTATCCAGTATTCCAGCCATGCCCAGTACGCGATTCGAAGGGAATCCACTGGCCATGTAGGCCACGTAAGTCATAACATCGAGTGGGTTGGAAACCACAATAATGGTCGCATCGGGACTCAGGGCCACGAACTGGTCGGTGACGGACTTGACGATAGAGGCATTTTTTCCGAGTAGGTCATCCCGGCTCATTCCCGGTTTCCGGGCGAGCCCTGCCGTGATAACACAGATGTCTGAACCGGCTGTATCCGCATAGTCATTCGTTCCAACAACACGAGTATCAAACAGATGAATAGGGGCAGATTCGGCCATATCCAACGCCTTTCCCTGGGGAAGACCATCAACGATATCGATGAGAACCAGCTCATCAACCATATCCTTACGAACGACACATTCGGCGACAGTAGCGCCCACGTTTCCTGCTCCGATTACGGTGACTTTCATTGTGGCAGAATAAAATTTGGTGGTAAAACACGAACGCCGCAATTCTACGGCGTTCTTCGTCAAGATAAGTGCGAGATGTCACCAATATTTGACTAAAAATGAACCGGAAATTCGGGACCTTCTGGCCATGTGCTTTCGAGGCCATGTGATCACGCCTTATGGGATATGGGGTCGCTCGTTGTGTATTATGTGCCGCCAATCGCTCCAACACATTCCGATATTATGCGACGCTTCGTTCTAGTTGTCATTTTCCTGATCCCCCTATCGTGCAATTGGTCCGCTGATAGTACACGGCCTAAAAACCTCGTGTTTTTCATCGCCGATGGTTGTGGGCTGGCCACTTTCAGCCTCGCGCGAGGCTACAAGAGTGAGATGGAGGACAATCCGGTTCTTTTTCTGGATGCGTATCAGAGGGGGAGTGTAATCACACGAGCCGACTCGGCGTGGGTCACCGACTCGGCGGCGAGTGCAACCGCATACGCGTGCGCCGTCAAGACGTACATTGGCGCGATAGGCGTCGATCGAGACACAACCTCCGTCGAAACAATTCTGGAAGCGGCAGAGCGATCAGGATTCAATACAGGAATTGTTACGACGGCAAGAATCACACACGCAACTCCTGCCGCGTTTTCCAGCCATGTTCCGCTCCGGGCAATGGAAGAAGAGATCGCCGCCCAACAAATAGAACAGGGCATTGAGGTGATTTTTGGGGGTGGCCGAATGTTTTATTTACCGTCGCATAGTGGAGGAGTCCGACGAGACAGCCTGAACTTGCTTCAACACGCTATCGATTCAGGATATCACAATGTGCAGAATCGTGACGAACTACTCGCGGCGTCTGAACTACCAATTATTGGACTCTTCACCGACAGCTATATGGCGTACGAAATTGACCGTGATAAAATGACGGAGCCATCGCTTGCAGAAATGACGCGAAAAGCGCTTGAGCTTCTTTCGGATTCGGGCGAACCATTTTTCATTATGATAGAGGCTGGCAGAATTGATCACGCTGCCCACGGGAATGACCCCGCGGCTCATTTGTGGGACACCTTGGCCTACGACGAAGCATGGAAGGTCGCAATTGATTTTGCGATGGAGGATGGCGAGACGCTGGTGGTTGGCACATCTGATCACGAAACAGGCGGCTTGACCCTCGGGGCACCGATGTCTGGAAAATCGGGTTCGGGATATGCATACGACCCCGCGCAGTTAGCGGGAATAACCTCGTCGATACCGGAGTTTGTAAGCGAAATACCAGCTCGCATCGAGAGCGGATTAGTCGTGAACAAAGAGTGGTTGATGGGCGAGCTGCAAAGCCGCTTCCAACTAGTCCCGGATTCGGTTGAGGGAGCGATCAACACAATCGTTCGCGATTGGCCAGTCGTGGGTGATTCTGTGGCAGCAAGGCGCTTCCATCGCTTTTTATCGAGAGAAACATCTTATCCTGCCCGAATTGGATGGTCAACCGGTGGCCATACCGCTGTTGATGTGCCAATTTTCGCGTATGGACCCGGATCTGAGCTGATAGGAGGGGTGATGGACAATACGGAGGTAGGGCTTGCACTATGGGAGGCCCTGGGACTTAGATAACGATTTTTCGACGCCTATTTAGGCAGCGAAAAAGACGACGATACTACGCGCAGGCGCAAGTCAGAGGTAATCAACGTGATTTCTGGCTCAACGCGCCTCACACTTCAAATGAAGCTCGTAAATCGTCATATCGACTCGATTGAAGCTCAGAGGCGGAAAAACCTCCGGAGCTTATTGTCGCACGAACTGAGAACACCTCTCGCCATCATCGACGGGTATGCCCAGTCTCTAAGACAAGAGCTCAATGGTGAGCATGCGTCCCTGGTTCAGCCTATTCTTGAATACTCCGCCCGGCTCGGTGCGGTCATTACGGCCATTCTGGAATATGAATCGCCAGCCGCAGCTTCAGAACTTGAAGCCACGGATTGCACGATCACAGAGGTGATAGGACGTTTGGTCAACAGACTGAGACCTGTTGCGCTACTACACGGCAATCGTCTGGAATTCGTTTATGGAGATGCGAACTGGGAGATGCATTCCTACAAGCAACTGATTGAGAGCGCGTGCATGCACCTTATCGAAAACGCCATCAAATTCACAAAGAACGGTCTCGTTACGGTGACGGTGAAGGCAGTGGATGGCACAATGGTCGTGACAGTAGAAGATTCGGGCATCGGAATTGGCGAAGGAAACGAGGATCTGTTTGCACCATTCGTGCAGCGTTCTACCGGATTAAGCAGGCAGTTCGAGGGGCTCGGATTGGGATTACATCTGGCTGCACAGGCGGCGGTACTCTTGAGAGGTCATGTGACACTGGAGAACCGCGCCGAAGAAGGAGCGATCGCCACGTTTGTTCTGGCAAGATCAGTGGAAATGTCAGGTAAGCGCGTAGCCTAAGGCAGGAATCCACTCTGCACGGTACGAGTAGACAGCACACTAAGCTCTCGCTCGCATGTCCGCCATCGAATCCATTCTCTCTCCTGACTTTCACCTCGTTATCACCGATACGGAGACCACGGGTATTCATGCGCTGCGCAACAGAATCATCGAGATCGCCGCGCTCAGAGTGAAACAGGGAGAGCCCAGGAAGATGTTTTCACATCTGATCGATCCGGGCCTTTCCATTCCTCACCGTATCACTCGTATCACCGGAATTACCTCTGCCATGGTGTTTGGACAGCCAACGGCCGAGGAGATCATGCCGCAGTTTCGGGATTTTCTGGAGGACGCGATTTTTGTTGCCCACAACATTCGATTCGACGTCTCATTCATCAATGCCGAGTTTCAACGCATGGGCCTTGAGGAGATGGATAACACCGGGCTGTGCACTCTGCGGCTGGCGCGGCGCCTGCTTCCGGGATTGAGATCTAAAAGTCTGGGGAATCTGGCCAAGTTCTTTCGGATTCCTCCTGACGGCAGGCACCGCGCCAGCCGCGATGTAGAAATCACGACCGAAGTACTCGAGCGACTGTGCAAGATAGCGATCGACGATCATGGCGTTACGGCTATCGAAGAGCTGATCGAGATGCAGGCCCGGACCTACGCGAAAGTCAATCCCTTTTCCCGACATGTCGTTACCATTAAGCGCGACATCCTGCCCGAACTGCCCGATGCCCCCGGGGTCTATTTCATGAAAGACGGCAGGGAAAAGGTGCTCTACGTGGGAAAGGCCAAAAACCTCTCACAGCGCGTCTCGAGCTATTTTTCTGCTATCGAGGCGCATCCGCCTCGCATACGCCAATTGATTTCCCGCGTCCGAAATGTGACCTGGTCAACAACGGAAACAGAGCTGCACGCTCTGATCGATGAAAGCCGGGAGATCAAAGTGCTGGATCCTCCTCTGAATCGAGCGCAAAAAAAGTATATCTCCCGACCCTACCTGGCGTTGAGCACCGTTGAGGAGTTCCCGCGGCTGACCGTACAGGTGATTGTCAGAGATGATGGATCCGAATATTTTGGCCCCCTTAGAAGTCGAGGTCAGGCTCGAACCATCGTAGAGATTGTCGAGCGTTATTTCATTATCCGAAACTGCTCCGCCACGGAGTTCGCCGGCGGTCGCCGGTGTGTTCGGGCAGATATTGGCCGATGTGGGGCTCCTTGTGATGGTTCGCAATCGAGTCCAGACTACTTGAAAGTCATCGATCGCGTCCGCAGCTTTTTGACTGGGGAGGTGGAGGAAGTTATCGAGCAGATAGAGGCCGAAATGACGAATTCCTCTCAGAAACAGGCGTTTGAAGAAGCGGCTCAACTTCGGGACTGGATTCAGTTGCTGGACGACAGATTGGTTAAGACCGGCTCAATTGCCTCACCTGTCCTTGGCCCGGATCACGTCCACTTCCTGAGGGGTCTGAACTCGGGTGCTGGTAGCCTGGTCATGGTATCCCGCGGCAGGATCGTATTGATTGAAGCGATCTGGCATGTGCAAAAGATTGCCGACCAAATCTGTACAGCGCTCTCGCAGGATGCTGGGTCGGAGATGGCGATGGACCAGATTCAAACAGATGCGCGCCGCATTCTTGACCATTGGCTGTACATCAACCGGTCTTCAATCGAGTCTGTAGAGCGGCGTGAGGACGAGGCTGAATCAAGTTTTGCAGCGAGGGCACAGGATGTTTTTTCGGCGATCAAGGTCGATACGATACTCGAAAACGATGCTTCGGACGAAATGCTAGATTCGTTTACGACGATCTAGTCTGTGCACAGTCGTTTAGCGGAAATTCTTGGGGTAGGGCAGGGAATCGATTCCCGCGACCTGTCATCCGAACAACCAACGCACCACAAAAACCGCCAACACCAGGGCGAATGCGTCGGCGATGAGTCCGGCCGGTACCGCGTGACGTGTTTTCTTGATATTGACCGCGCCGAAATACACTGCGATCACGTAAAACGTCGTTTCAGTTGATCCGAACATGGTTGCCGCCATTTTCACAAGGATGGAGTCCTCGCCGAATTGCTGGATCATATCCAACACGATGGCGGCGGAGCCAGCCCCGGTAAGCGGGCGCATGATCATCATCGGCAGGACTTCAGGAGGGATCGAGAACCAGGAAAATATGGGGCGAAGTCCATCGACCATGAAATCCATCGCACCGGATGCCCGAAACATTCCGATGGCAAAAAGGATGGCCACGAGGTAAGGAATGATGGTTACGGCAACAGTGAATCCACCCTTGGCGCCCTCCACGAACTCCTCATAGACCTTCACTTTCTTGATCAGACCATAAAGCGGGAATCCAACGATCAGCGCGGGAAGCACAAAAACGGAAATGCCTTCAATCAATGTCCGAACTGTTTCCATGATATCAGGCCTCCTCTATCATGGCGGGCGCTGTGTCCCTGAACCGTTTCATCTTCCCGAGCAATTTGGCGCTGATGATTGCGACGATCAGGGAAATAAACGTGACGATCAGAATGGCAAAAATGAGTTGGTTGATCTGCAATCCCATCAGCGCAACGAGCAGCACAGGCGGCACGAGCTGAACCGAGGCCGTGTTCATTGCGAGCAACATTACCATTGAATCCGTCGCGGTTTCTTTCTCCGAACTCAATTTTTGTAATTCTTCCATCGCCTTGATTCCCAGGGGAGTCGCCGCATTTCCAAGGCCCAGCATGTTTGCTGTCATGTTCAGGACGATCATGCCGAAAGCGGGATGATCGCGGGGAATATCTGGAAAGAGAGGGCGTAGAACGGGCTGCGTGAATCGGACCAGTGCATGTATGATGCCAGCCTTTTCCGCGATCTGAAGTAGTCCCATCCATAAGGCCAGGACGCCGATCAGACTTAGTGCCAGTTGGACGGCCGTTTCAGCCATACTCAGAGCGGCCTGAGCTATGGCGTGCATCTTGACGTAGCGAACCGGGGAAAACCGGATCGTCGCCGCACCGGCAGCTCCCGGGACAAGGGTTAGTTTGCCGCGCAGATCGTTATCTCGAGAAGAGGTTTCCGAGCGGATGGTCGCCCAGGGCTCTGGTAGGGCAACATCCTCGGCAAAACGTAATTGAATTCCTTCCTCTGAGTTGATCAGTACGCCTGAATAGGTCGAGTCCGCCAGGCCTTCCACTTGGTAGAACGATTGAAAATAATCTGCATCAACGCGAACAGTGACCTCTTGACGCCGCATGTCAGGATCGAGTGCATTCTCCCAAGAGAGAGTCAGCTCGAACTCACTGTCATTTCGGTAGGTATCTCTGGCGAGATCTCTTACATCGTATGCTATTCCGAACACGAAACTCAGAATGATGAGTCCCGCCCAGATATAGTTCAGCATGTGTTCCTGTTTATGAAACGTTGGAAGCAGAAGGCGCAGCATTATACGAAGCGCGGAGCAGTGGCGGAGTGGGAATTGCGCAGGGTGGGGCAGCCCCGACCAGATGCGATCTGTGGCGGCTGGGGGCCAGAGAGTGAATGGACCAAAAAACGACCCGTACCTGGGTGGCGACACTGAGTCGCCACCCAGATACAGGTGTCCGAAGACTCCGAGGTCTGCCACGCAAACCCGCGGAGGAAGTGCGCCGAGGCCAGGATCAAGACAATAAGAGGTCGAGATTCCCGTAGGGTCGGTCTAAATCACTAATCTTTCAGAAACACGCGGAAGGATCGAAACGTCCCGATGACTTCACCTTCCACATCTAGTCTTCCAACACTCTTTTTATCGGCAAACGAGGGTCGCGCTTATAGAGCCTATTGTGAAGTTCACGTGAATGAGCCCGACTAGTTAACCTGAATCGCTACAAAGCGCGATTATGGCCGGGTTTAATGATTTGAGAGGCCCTTGTCGGACGCAGATTACGGGTCTCGCAGCTCCTTAATGTCACCGGAGGAACAGAATTCCATAAGAACGCCATGCGTGTCTGACGGGTGCACGAAGAATATCCGCTTGCCATCAGCCCCGTTTTTTGGCGATTCGCCAATCAGTTTTAGCCCAAGCTCTTCAAAATGGTCGAAGGTTGTTTCGGAGTCGTCGACGCTGAAGGCCATGTGATGCATTCCAGGGCCATGCCGCTCGAGAAATCGACCAATCACTGATGAAGGTGACGTGGACTCCAACAACTCAATTTTTGTGCCTCCCGCGTCATAAAAGTGAGTAATTACGCCTTCCGAACTGACTTCTTCGGTCTTGTAAGGCTTCGCTCCAAATAGCTGCTCGTACAGACGTTTTGAGGCGTCGATATCGCTGACCGCTATTCCGATGTGTTCAAGTTTCACGAATCGTAAGAGGGATTAAAAATGAAATTGAGCTTGAACACCAGATTAGGGATGACCACCTATCCGGTCAACTGTACCTTGCATCAATTCAGTGAATGGCCTGATGCATCAGATTACGAGCGGTAAGGACTATCGACGTCCTGTCATGATTGCCAGTCTACTCGTTTCCTTCCTCATGTTGGGAGGGAAGATGACGGCGTACACCATGACCGGCTCGGCTGCAATCCTCTCGGATGCGCTAGAATCTGTCATTCACCTTCTTGCCACCGGTTTTGCTGCCTTCAGTCTGTGGTACTCCGTACAGCCACCCGATGAGCAACATCCGTACGGCCATGGGAAAATCGCCTACTTCTCATCCGGTTTTGAAGGCGGACTGATTTTTATCGCTGCACTGAGCATTCTGTATACTGCTACAACCGACCTCATTTACGGATCAGAACTGCATAACATTAGTGCGGGGTTGTGGATTACGGGCGGATTGGCATTTGTAAATCTGTTGTTGGGATGGGCGCTCGTCCAAACCGGGAAAAAGCAGAATAGTGTTGTTCTGATAGCGAATGGTCAACACGTTTGGACTGACATGTGGACGAGCGTCGGAGTGATTATCGGACTCGTGTTGGTTTCGGTGACTGGGATTCTATGGTTGGACCCGGTCGTGGCGATTATCCTGGCCCTGAATATCTTGTGGATGGCCACCAAGCTGGTCAAGAATGCTGTCCACGGGCTTATGGAAGCGGCCGATCCCCTCGAGACGAAAAAAATAACAGACCTCCTCGACAAAGCGGTACGCGAGCAGACGATATCTGGATTCCATCAGCTGCGTCATCGGCGCGTGAACGACAGTATCTGGATTGAATATCATCTACAGTTTCCGCTGGAGGATTCCATTACGGAGGCTCACGAGAAATCACATGGGGTGGAAGAAAATTTACATCGCCTGTTCAATAAAGATCATGTTGTTGTGACAGCGCATCTCGAGCCAATTGAACACGACGAAACCCATCCGCACAGCCATCACGAGCCGCGGATCGACGTTCTTGGAGGGGATTCGAATTGAAAGCTAAAAAGATAATCGTCATTGGGGGAGTGGCCTCTGGTCCTGCGGCAGTCGCAGAAGCACGCCGCACCGATTCGGAAGCGGATATCACGATTGTGGAGATGGGTCCCGATATCTCCTACAGCGCTTGCGAGATGCCACTCTATGTATCCGGGGAAATTGCGAATTCGGAGCGCCTGGTTCGATACGCGGTTGCCAAATTCAAAGAGCAATTTTCGTCGACCGTTTTCACACATCATGAAGTCGAGAGAATCGACGTACAGAAGCGGGTGGTGATGGTCCGTGACCTTACCACACAGCACGAACGTGCGCTTTCCTACGACAAGTTGATTCTGGCAACAGGATCCGGGGCCGTCGTTCCGGAGGCGCTTCAATCCAGCTCGCGAGACGTACACATTCTGCGCAGTCTTCAGGACGCCAGGTCGATCGTGGACACGCTCGACCCGAGGACGATTCACCACGCAGTGATCGTCGGAAGCGGATTTGTGGGCCTTGATGTGGTCGAATCATTGCTGCACCGGGGAATCCGCGTGACGATGTTGGCCTCCGAAGGACGCGTACTCAAAGGGTCACTCGACGCCGATATGAGCGCTCTCGTTGTTGATCATCTGGAACAGAAAGGAGTGTCGGTCCGCAACGAGCGGGCCACCTCACTGGATGTGGCTCCAGATGGCTCGATTCGAGCCGTATTGACCGATATCGGCGAAAAAATTGGTTGCGGATTCGTTCTCATAGCCGCGGGCACGAGGCCCCTGACAGAACTGGGAATTCAAGCGGGACTCAAGACCGGTGAATCGGGAGCCTACGAGGTTGATTCACAGCTTCGGACGTCTGTGCCTGGAATCTGGGCCTGCGGTGATTGTATCGAAAAGAAGGACGCTGTCACAGGCAAAAGTATTCGCGCACCACTTGCGCTCAATGCATTCCGTTCTGGCCGCGTCGCGGGACGCAACGCGGCCAGGAGCGGCAAAGGAAGGCCGGCTCAGCTGGGACCCATTGTGATGGCGACCGCAATATCCGCGAGCGGGCTCGAGGTTGCCCACACTGGCTGGAGTGTCGAAGAGGCGCAGAGCGCCGGACTAGCAGCCGTGGGGGAGACCATAACGCACCGGAGCGCTTCGTCCCTCGCCAACCATCATCCACTTTGCGTCCGACTCGTGGCCGATCCCTCGAGTGGTAAGCTCCTCGGAGCACAAATCATTGGGCTTCAAGGCGCGGCCCAACGGATAAACATCATTACGGCCTTACTTAGAACGGGTGCCACGGTCGACGATCTATACAACGTGGACTTTGTTTATTCACCCAGGTTGGCGCCGGCCCACGATGCGATGATGATTGCCGCCCGCATGATGCAAAAAAGATTGATCGGTAAGCGATGAACTCAAGACAGAAAGTGACACCGGCTCGATCCTCTTCTGCGCGGCTCGAAGCGGCCAGACAGCTGGATGAAAATGAGGAGAGGGACGCCTATGTCGGACTCTCCCGGAAAGACGCGGGCACCAATGCGTTGTTGGAACGGGGAGTCAGGGACCTCGTGTCCGGCGTTACCCGGTGGCAGAGGTATCTCGATTTCTTGATCGAGTCGTTTTACAAGGGAGACGCGTCTGGAATAGAGAAACCCATGAGGACCGTACTCCGAATGGGCATTTATGAGCTCTTGTTTACCCGGAAGCCCGATCACGCGGTGCTGAATGAATCCGTTGAGACGACCAAGGCGCATGTGCGTCCGGGAGCAGGATCGTTGACCAACGGGCTTCTTCGAAATATTCTTCGTAGGAGGGATTCTTTGCCTGAGCCATCTGGTAGTCAACTGCGCAGGATTGCAATTCGACACTCACACCCCGACTGGATGGTTGGCCGATGGATTCAGCAGTGGGGAGAAGAGGACACCGTTAAATTTCTGGAGCACAACAATCAGCGGCCCGTATTTGGAGTACACATTCTGTCCGAGAAGGAAGCTGTACTGAAGGCGATTGAAGATGCCGGTGCCGAGTGGGAGCCGTCTCCATTCCTGACAGATTTTATTCGGGTCAGAAGCATTCAACCCCTCCTCAGAGGGGGATTCTTGAAGCGCGGGGCGGTACGTATTCAAGACGAGGCAGCCGCTCTTGTAGTCAAGTTTGTCGACCCCCATCCAGGCAGCCAGGTGCTTGACCTATGCGCTGCTCCAGGAAGCAAGACGACTCTCCTGGCTCTCCTGCTTGAAGGGACTGGCCGGGTTGTCGCCGCCGATATTCATAGGCGAAGATTGCGCCTCGTAAAACAAAATATTGCGCTGTCTGGAGTGAAAAACGTTCAGGTGGAAGTCGCGGATGGCGCGGAGCCGCCTGCGAGCTGGAAGCAGGCTTTTGACCATGTCTTGCTTGACGCACCCTGCACTGGATTCGGAGTTCTTGGCAAACGGGCAGACATGCGCTGGAGGCGAACGGAATCCGACCTGGCTAACCTCATCGTGCTTCAACGCAAACTTATGGACGGAGCCGCCTCCTGTGTAAAAACAGGGGGGATTCTCACCTACAGCACCTGTTCGGTTGATCCAGAAGAAAACGAGGCACAAGTCCAGGATTTTCTGAAAGACAATGTGAGTTTTTCCCTTGAGGATGCCCCACCGTCATTTCCAGCAGATCTGCTCCATGATGGAAAAACGTACCTCAGTTTACCCTTCAAGACGGGTATGGATGGCGCATTCGCGGCGAGATTGCGACGAAACCGCTGACTGATTGGCTAGCAGGTGGTCTTAGGGTGTATACCAGAGGAAGTGCCCTCAGAAACCTGGGCTATTCTCGGGCATTCCTCAAACATTCTATCATGCAACTGTCGCCTATGCGTTTTTATCTGCGTTTATCGCTTCTTTTCAGCCTGATTGCTGCATCAGGGGTTTCTGTTGAAACGGTCCAGGCGCAGCGAATTGCCAAATATGGTGCGGATTTTCTGGCCGGCGGAGTAGGTGCACGGGCTCTTGCTATGGGAGGCGCGTATATCGCGGTTACCAACGATGTGTATGCCGGATTCTGGAATCCAGCCGGGCTCCATAATGTCAAGACGGCTGAAGCCTCATATATGCATGCTGAGAGGTTTTCAGGGGTTGTTTCTTTTGACTATGCGGGCTTTGCGACTCCCTTTTCGGAAAAGAGCGTAATTGGAATAACCCTGATCCGAAGTGGTGTGAACGACATTAAAAACACACTCGACGCGTGGGATCCCGAGCGTAATCAGCCAAAACTGGATCCTCAGAGCTCAATAACGACTTTTTCAGCGGCTGATTATGCACTGTTCATTGGCTACGGCCGAAAAGTGAACGATCGACTCGCAATCGGAGTGACCTCCAAGATTATTCGTCGATCCATCGGCGAGTTCGCTCAGGCTTGGGGCTATTCGATGGATGTTGGTGTGCAGTATCGCAGCAACTCCTGGGCTTTCGGTCTTACCATTCAGGACGTAACCACGATGCTGCAGTCGTGGTCGGTTGATACAGGCAGCCTGGCAAATTTAAAAGATGTTTTTGGAGATGATCTGCCCGAAGGCGGCACTGAAGTGGTCTTACCCGTATTGCGTTTCGGTGTCGCGAAGTGGTTCGAGTATTCGAAAGGAAGATTGCTCCTGAGTATGGATACCGACGTAGCATTTGATGGACAGAGTGCAAACAGCTTTGGTGCTGGCGACGTTTCCATACATCCACGAATGGGTGCAGAGTACAGCTACGCCGACGTTGTCGCTTTCCGTGCAGGATTCAATCGCATTCAAAGTGTAGATGGAGTGGGGCTCGACCTCACTCCCTCGATTGGCGCTGGCATTCGATTGGGACATGCGGCCCTTGACTACGGCTTTGGGGACTTTGCAGGCCTGGTATCCGATCTTGGATACTCCCATCGCATTTCTGTTCAGTACGCCTTCTCTTCAGGAGAATGAGCTCGATATCCCATACCGGCAGCATCTCTCTTGTAATTCCTGTTTATAACGAAGAATCCATGCTTCCCCATCTCATCGGGGAGATCGAGTCGTTCCGAAAATCGCGTAAAGAAAAGATCGGCGTTATTCTGGTGGATGACGGGAGCACCGACTCCACTGTCGCTCTCGCCCGCTCGCTGACTAGCGAGCTTTCGGGCTACACATTGGTGGAGTTCACCCGAAATTTCGGACATCAATTGGCTGTAACTGCGGGTATTGAAGTCTGCACCGACGATGCCGCAATCGTCATGGACGCTGATCTACAGGATCCACTCGATGTCGCAGGTAAAATGATAGATGCCTGGCATGAGGGATATGACGTGGTCTACGGGGTTCGTACACAGCGCAATGACGTCGGATGGTTTCAACGCCAGACGGCACGGCTGTACTATCGATTTTTCCGCTCCTTCACGGGAGTCGAAGCGCCAGTGGATGCAGGTGACTTTCGACTGTTGTCAAGAAAGGTCATGAAAGCCTATCGTCAACTGGGAGAGCAACAACCGTACGTGCGGGGTCTGATAGCGTGGCTCGGATTTAATCAGAAGGCGGTCGAGTATGTGCGACCGGGCAGACTTGCTGGATCCACCAAGTATCCATGGCGACGAAGATTTGAGCTGGCTCTGGACGGAATTGCTTCTTTCTCCGGGAAGCCGCTACGGTATGCGATGCGCATGGGCCTCGCCGTGTCGGCCGGATCGATTATCGGACTGATTTGGGTATTGTTTACCAAGTATGTTTTTGAGACTGCGATAACGGGCTGGGCATCGCTCATCTTCGTCGCTTTTTTCTTCGGTGGCTTACAATTGTTTTTTCTGGGAGTCGTGGGATCGTATCTGGCGCGTGTCTACGATGAGGTAAAAGGTAGGCCTCGGTATGTAATTCAGGATATCTGGCTGTTGGGTAAAGACAGGGCCGGGAGCATTCAAGCAGATGACGAGTTGGTGCCTTCGACCCATTTTACAAGGTTGGAAGAAGAGTGAATAAACAGGATTGGACCGGAGTTTCGATCAGTTTGGGCGTCCATCTCGTTCTGCTGATTCTGTTGTCTCTGCTTACGGCAGCGGCCACGGACGAAAGTCCCATGGGCTTTTTGGAAGTAGAATTTGGGGATTTTAAGGAAGGGGGACCCGTTCAACGCGCTCCCGAAAGAGTAGACCCGGAGCCGGAGGAGGTGGAGACGGAGGAAGAGGTAGAAGAGCGGCCGGCAGTAGCTCCCCCTGAAGACGTGAAGCCGGTTGAGTTGCCCGACGAAAATCTGAACATCCCCGATGAAGAAATTATAGAAACGCCTGAAGCTGATGTCATCGCGCCCGAAGAGAGCGTGACGGTAGAAGAGGAAGTGGCGGAAATACCGGAACCCGAAAAGGAAATCGTCCAACCTCTTGGTAGCGGTTCGTTGACAGCCGATGACGGCACGGACAGCGGTGATGAGGGAGAAGCAACCGATGAAGTGGCTTCCGCACCTTATCGAATTGAAGGACTGAATCGGGCCCCGACCAGCACACCCCTGCCTATCTATTCCGATTCTGCTCCAGACGACGTTCGAATAACAATCAGAATTACCGTGGATCCCCAGGGTCGAATTATCCGAAGGATTCCATTGATCAAAGGAGATCCGAATCTGGAGAGAGAAGTGATGAACGCGCTGCTCAGGTGGCGATTCAACGCGCTTCCGGTCAATGCTCCCCAGGAGAATCAACAGGGCACGGTCTCTTTCCGATTCCGCCGTCACTGAGGCGGCGTCCATCGAGTGCCGGACATCTGGCCTGTACGAGTGTCGTTATTCGGCCGTCATCCCACCGATCCACTCCTGAACGTTCAGCCCACCCCAAATCTTTGGGAACAGGCTCTGAACGAAGGCCGGACTCTCGGTGGAGACGAATCCAAGTCCAAGGCTCATCGGACCAGATCGGACTATTACCAGACGAGTTCTTCCTAATGGTGGCTTCAGATCCTGGGTGCTGATGAGCCCGCGCAGGAAATAGGACGTCACGTCATCCGATCTAATTTCGGCGATTCCAGCCTCGGCGCTGACTCCCATCCGCTGTGCAAGCGCGGTCGAGAAACGAGCGGCCTCAGATTTTCGATTCAGGCCGATCATTCCAACAGACAGATACTCCAGCGCGCGGGGCACTGCGAAGCTTGAACACAATCTGTCATACTTACCCCCGGTTTCGAGACACGCGAGGCCGGCGAGAGCAGAAGGGGGCAATCCGAAGGCACTCCACGGCCACGATTTGGCATCGACGCGGGCAAGATTGGTCCTCGCAGTAGATGGGAGTTCTTGCTCTGGCGGAGTGCCGTGGCCTAGTTTTTCCAATACTCCGACGAAAAATCCGCCGGTATCGTTGGCATGAGGCCAGATCCGGATCGAATTCCTGAGCGAGTTATCATATCTCTTTCCCTGCCATCCGTTTAGGCCAGGTGAAGTGCGAAAGTCCGGGAGATCTATCGGCTCAAGTCTGACCTGCTGTTCCTCTTCAGGTTGGGTGATTACCCGATTGAGAATGGCTTCATTTTCCTCCGGCGCGTAGGTGCATGTAGAATACACAATGCGGCCACCCGGCCGTGTCAGCCGGATGGCCGCCCTCAAGATTGATTCCTGGGTGTGACTCAACTCGGATCGTCTCTCGGGATGCAGCGGCCTCAGAACATTGGAATGTTTTCTGGACGTTCCTTCACAGGAGCATGGGACGTCTGCCAGAACGGCATCAAATGTGTTATCGACATCGGGGAAATGTCGAGCATCGTAATTGGTAACGAATACGTTCGCGAGTCCCAGCCGGTCAACGGTCCCGCGCAGTATGTGAAGGCGCGATCTCGAAACATCGTTCGCGACAACTCCGCCTGCGTCTCCGACGGCGGCCGCGAGTTGGGCTGTCTTGTTGCCCGGAGCTGCGCACATATCCAGAATCAAGTCCCCTCTCTCGGGTCTGGTAAGCAATGCAGGAATCATTGCGACCGCTTCCTGAATCAGGACGGATCCTGTCAAGAATGCGCTCGCAAAGGACGGGTCCAGCTTCCAATTCTGATAAGCATCCCGGTTCCACGAAAGAACGGAAGCGCCCGCCTCTTGCAACAGCTCGTGTCCGAAATTCCGACTGGAAGACACCCAGCAGGTTGAATGATGCGGGGCGTTACAGGCCTCTACAAACAGGTCGAAGTCGTCGACAATATCCCGGTATCTGTCCAGAACTGTTGTTTGGGTCATCTCAGGAGGGGTCTTTTGTGGCTACGAGCAGCATCCGGAGGGAAAGTCTCACCGCAAACTGTTGTATCACCCCCGCGGGATGGGTTCTAACGCGAGCATCTGCAAGATTCAGAAACGAGATTCCGACCTGCATTCGCGGGCCGAAAAGACTCTTTCTCACGGTACCCTCAAATTCAACGGTGGTCGCTATTTCTCCGCTGTCTGACGTGAGATATTCAGGCCAGTGCATTCTGGAGGTGATCCGCAGGGCGCCGAAAAAGGTGAGTCGTTCGAGGGCGTGGGAGCTGATAGATGCAGAGAATCGGTGGCGTGGAAACCCGGTATAATGCCTCCAGAACACCGAATCACCGTTGGAAGAGACATGGTAAAACTGGTAAGATGCGCGCCCTGAGGTGGACGAGGATCCGCGAAATAAGACTCCGAGGCTTCGTGAGACAACCCAGCCTGAACGACCATTGATGTAAGTGGTGCTGGGTAAAAACGGACCGACGCCGAATGATTGATTGATTGTCCGGTTGGGAAGGGTCAAACCTGATGAGTATCGAACGCTCATGCCCGCCTGGAAAGAAAGGAATTCAGAAAGGGGGTAACTCAGGTCAAACGCGCCCTCATAAATGCGCTCTGAGGTTCGATCGGTGTTGAAGGACACGTCGTCTGCCCATTCACCGAAAGACACTCCAAGAGAAAGAAGTTCACGCATCGACCATAGATTTCTCCTGACTCCGCCGGAATAGTGTGTTTTGAACCTAAGGTTTGCTCCATTTAGAAGGCTCTGAGACAGTGAAGAGGCGAGATTAATCGTCGTAGACTCATCGTCAGAAGATGCTCCAGAGGCTCGGGATAGTTCGCCCGTCGTCGTCCATGCGGTTCGCGAAGCCCGCACGCTCAAAGAAAGTCGAGCAAACACAGCGGATTCTCGGTGGGAGCCGAATGTTGAGATCTGGTCGACTTCGTTGATCCTTCCTCCGCCGGCAATCTCGAGAGTAGAAGCGCCCAATGAATGTTCGACAAACAATTCTCCCGAAGATTCTCGAAGCAACAACTCACCCGGCAGGCTGATTTTTGCCGATCGATTACTTATCTCAAATCGGTCGAAACTGGCCCGCACCCCAATCCGGTTGCTGGACGACGTGTTTATCAGGCCTTTCGTTTTGAGCCAGGTCCAACGCTGTCTGTTGGGCCATTCCCATCCGGCGAACTCGCTGAACAGATGATCCTTCTTACGCGCACTACCCCCGCGAATATCGATTTCTAGTCGGCTCGTCTCGAGCAGCATTCGGACGTGAGGAGCAAAGATGGTCACCACAGGTTGCTTGTTCGCGCCGTAAATGCTCCACATTCGGCTCGATGTCACTTCGTCAGTGAGATGATAGAGGTCTGTATTAAGGCCCGCCTGGATGAAGAAGGGTCGCCGGCCGTAGGACATTCGCAGATTGGCAACGGGTCCACTCCGGTCGACGTTACTCCGCGTGGAGTCGGCGAAGATGGCGGGGCCGGGATCGCCCGTCTCATTGATTACGGCCGAGGATCCTCGCAGGAGAAATCCTTGCGGCTTGACGGTGCGAATCGAGACAACGCCGTCTGCAAGCCTGCCCTGCGGGAGGATGGTGATTTCTGGCGTGTACTCGATCATCGAAATATCAGAGGGCGAAACCGGAATAAATTCGGTGATGGATCTGTCCAGGAAGAAGAAAGGCATGGCCATTCCATCGACCAGGATTGTAGGCCCCTCCCCATGAAGACCACTCAAACCCGATCCAATAAATCGGAGCGTGTATCGGTCGGTCGACCAGGAGTGCAGTGGATGGAGAGTTCGAAGAAGTTCTGACAGCCGCACGGCATTGCGTGATTGGAGTTCGTCTCGATCCCACGCCGCCTCCTGGGCTGAAGCGTACGGGCACAGTGCGCAGAATAGAAATATGACGAGGAGGCGCCTCAACGGAGGAATCGCCTCAACCAGGCCGGAGTCTCCAGATCCAGCGTGATTCCCATTGAGATGTCTGCATACTCGAGGCGTGGACGCGTGTAGAAGCGGACCCCTCGAAATTCGACGAAGGCGTGCGTGTTGTCTTTGATCTTTCCGAGAATCCTTACGAACGGGGCGACGATTATTTCAGACTCAAAGCGCCCGTCCTCAGACTCATCAATATCTATTAGCATAAATACGTTTCCGACCAAAAATCCGCCTCCTAGCCCGATGCGATACTCAGACGATGTTGAGATGGACCAACCGGCGAGGAGTGATAATGCCTGAAAATCTGGAAGTGACGATTCGTTTGTCGTCCAGGGGGCCCAGCTGATCTCGAGTTCGAGGCGCCCGCCGTAGTAGGGTGTAGATGCTGAAGCCCTTGCGCCCAGTCCAGTTTGCCACTCCTCAAGGCCGGATGCACGGGAGATAAAAGATGGTGCCAGAGCGATTCGAACAGTTTCAAAGCCCCCCTCTCTTTCCGCACTTGCCTCTGATTGAGCGTGGCTTGACTGGCACCCCAATGAGGCGACCCAGAACACAAGTAGGGCGATAAATGGTCGGATCAAGAAGGTAGCCCTAGTAGGCTTGTGTCCAGTTGAAACGATAGGAGAGGGACGCAGAACCGACGAACTCGGTGGAGCTCTGTCCCTTTAGGTGATGCTGATTACTGGAAAAATTAACGCCGGCATCGAAGCGCAGATCCAAACTTCGCCCGACCAGGCCTAGAGCACGAATGTAGGGCCGGAACGTGCGTTCGACGGTTCCGTCCAGAATGAGATCTGCCGAATCGTGAGCGGGAAACGAATTACGGATGTCCTGTTCGCCTTGAAGGAGGATATCGACGCCGGGTGAAATTCTCCAACCGGGCACTTTCATCCAGTGGGCCGCAATACGGATCGTAATAAAATCCGAATACTGGGTGCCGATTCCGCGGCCCAGGTACAGATACTTACCCTCATTTTGCAGCGAATTGTAGGTGCGCGCCGTTACGAGGGTACCACTCACGGAGACGTCGAAGTCAGGGGTCAGCCCGGCTCGATAAACGGAAAAACTCGCTGCGATGGACGCAGGCTCTTTTCCATTAAGTATATCGAAGTCGTCCAGCGCGATCTGCCCCTGGATCAATGTAGCGGCTGCCTGATACTGGAAGAAAAGGCCTAAAAGGCCATTATTTTCCTCGTTTTTCGGCTTTTCATCCACGGACAGCAGGGCCAATTGAAAGGGATTCAGAAATTTCAGAGATAATCCGCTGTTCGAGCCTGAGTAAAGGATCGAATGCATCAGTGAGACAGACCAGCTCCCGGGTTTCGAAAAAGTCAGTCTATGGGCCGCCAGGTAGCGCCGCTCGCTTCCTGTGGCGACACTGTCATCTCCAGCAATCCCGGTGAACCGCCCATCTCCGGTGATGCTGTCGAGCTCGGAGATGCTCGATCTGAGATTCAGCCGAGGCGTTCCCAGTCGGAACGAGAGGTGATCCATTGGACGTGGATTGTTGCTCAGGATGAGACCGGGTCGGCCGTATCCGCCCCAGTGTTGTCTGACACGGCCCAGGAGAAAGGAAGCATACTTACCCTCGTAGGATACGTAGGCATTTTCCGGCCGGATAGCCAAGCGGTGAGCCGTATCGAGACCATCGGGATCCCGGTCGTAATAGCGGTCGTGCCTCCAGCCCCAGGCACCCGTCCAATTTCCGGCACTGAACCAGGACTCGAAGGAAACAAGTGAATAGACTACACTGGAAGGACTTATCTCCCTGCGGAGGAGATCGGAGCGTTCTTGCGTCGCGACCGTGCTACCGGCCCGAATTCGGATACCTGTAGCTGTTTTGCCTTTTGGAAAGGTATGTAGCCGGTCTGCGATTCTTCGTAACCACTCTTTCTCAGGAAGCGGAGCTTCAGCGAGGGAGCGCTCGATGGCGAGCTGGTAGTCCCGTTCGAGGTACGGAAGGGCACCAGGGTCTAGATCTGTGAGATATCCGCGAGCGAGAAGTGAGTTCGAAAACCATAAAACAGGGTCGTCAGCGGGCAATATGGGGCCATTTTGTGCTCGGGCTTCGCCCGAGCACAAAAAAAGTATCACAATGGTGGGAAGGAGGCTACGAGTCATATCAATTTCGCTTCTCGATTGCCAAATTAGGTGAACATCAGCAGATATTCAGGGTTTGCAGGACAACAAAGTAGAATCCGGCACTGTGTGTTCAGATTGTAGTTCCAGGTCATGAATTGAGATCATGTCGTCAGAACATGTTTTACTACATATTTTCACTACATGTTTTCACAACCTGGCAACCGGCCTTAGTTGCTTCCTGAATTTCAGCATTCTAGCTTTTCCGCGGATATTTTCATCTGAGCGTCAAAGCCGAATCAATCGTATCGAGTGAACAGAAGAACCGAACTCATTTTTTTGGTGGCCATGGACGCGGTGGCTCTTGCCTGGGCCAATCAGCTCTGGATCTGGGCTCGGTTCGACTGGGGGTGGTTGACGCCACCCGTATATTCGCCAACGCCGGAATCCACCCCGGTCATTATCCTGCTTATGGCGGGTTACTGGCTGATGGTGTTCATGTTTTATGGCCTCTATAGAGAGAGATACGCCGCATCGCGATTTGATGAACTGGTCACGATCGCCAAGGTGGTCACAATTGGAATCCTGGTTCTGTTTTTTCTGTTTTTTATAGACAGCTTGGACGCGTATTCAGCCCGGACCAACCTCGTTTTTTATTGGGGAGCAATCATTGTTCTTGTTTCGGCGGGTCGGATTGTAGTCCGTTCGTTTCAAAAGGCATTGATTCTACGCGGAAAAGGACTACATCGAACCTTGATCGTGGGGTGGTCAGATGTTCTCGATTCTTTATACGAAGAGGTGGCCAGGTATCCGGAAGCGGGCCTCGATATCGTAGGCGCGATTCGGCTCTCGAGCGAACAGGGCGATTCTGAGCCACTCAAGGGCGACCAGTATCGAGTCGAAGAACTGCCGACGATTATCGATGAGCTGGAAATTCGAGATGTGTTGATCGCCCTGGGCCCGAACGACGGAGATCAGCTTATGGAAGTTCTCCGACTTTGTGACGGCAAAGCCGTGTCGCTGAAGCTCGTGCCAGATTTCTACTCGATCATAGGCGGGATGGCTCGAACGGAGCATATGTACGGACTGCCGTTGATTGAGGTGCTTCCTGAGCCGATGCAGGCCTGGGAGCAGAGTTTCAAAAGGCTCATTGATTTCTTCTTTTCGCTCACAGTGCTTGTGATAGGTCTGCCGGTGTGGGTCTTGATTGCGATCCTGGTACGGCTTACGAGTTCAGGCCCCGCGATATACAGGCAGAAGAGAATCGGGCAAAAAGGTCGCGAATTTACCATGCTCAAGTTCCGAACGATGAATCAGGATGCAGAAGCGTCTACTGGACCGGTCTGGGCGAAAGAAGATGATCCTAGATTCACCGGTCTTGGTAAATGGCTCAGAAAGACGCGATTGGATGAAGTCCCTCAATTCCTGAACGTGCTGAAAGGGGAAATGAGTCTCGTCGGTCCAAGGCCAGAGCGTCCTTTCTTCGTTGAAAAGCTGGCAAAGGAAATTCCTCTTTATTCTCGCCGTCATCGGGTTAAGCCTGGCATCACTGGGTGGGCGCAGGTTAAGTGGAAATACGATTCCAGTCTCGAAGACGTCCAACAGAAGGTTAAGTATGATCTCTTCTACATCGAGAACATGAGTCTGAGAAGGGATCTGCAAATAATGTTCAGAACTGTTTACACCGCCGTTCGCGGGGGTGGTCGCTGAGGTTCTCTACACCGTATCTTTGGCCGCCCAGAACGGCCCTTCCTCCTGACAGCCCCAATCGGGGCCAAGAATGCGTATTAAAACGAAAAAGGAAATTGAAGCTCTCTACAGAGCACTGCTCCTTCCGCGAGTCATCGAGGAAAAGCAGCTCCGATTGATACGCCAGGGACGGCTGTCGAAGTGGTTCAGCGGATTTGGTCAGGAGGCAATTTCGGTGGGTGTGGTTCACGCCTTGAAAGAACAGGATTACCTCCTGCCCATGCATAGAAATCTCGGACTCTGGACCGGCCGTGATATTGACCTTAAACGACTTTTTTGTCAGTTGATGGGAAAGGAAGGTGGATTTACGCGCGGCCGGGATCGCACCTTTCATTTTGGATTGCCGGAGAAAAACATCATCGGGATGATTTCACAACTGGCTGCAATGCTTCCCGTGGCTAATGGATTGGCGATGGCCGCCAGGATGGACGGCGAAGATCGTGTGGCCGTGGCATTCGTTGGGGAAGGTGCTACTCGGGAGGGGGATTTCCACGAGGCTCTGAATCTGGCTGCAATGTGGAGCCTGCCCGTCCTTTTCGTCATCGAAAACAACGGATATGGACTTTCGACTCCGACTTCTGAGGCCATTCCGGTCGAAAACCTGGTCGATGCCGCTTCGGGTTACGGCATGGCTTCCGCCATGGTAGACGGCAATGACGTCTTGGCGGTGATAGAAGCCGTTCAGAATGCGCGCAGTAGAGCCGTTGATGGAGACGGTCCAACTCTGTTGGAGATGAAGACCTTCCGGATGCGGGGTCATGAAGAAGCCTCCGGCACAAAATACGTCCCCAAGGAATTGATGGAGGAGTGGGCCGCCAAAGATCCGATCGAGCGGTTCGAGTCATTCGCCAGTGAGAGTATCCCTACTGCAAAACTTGTGCAGATACGCGAAAGCTTGACGACTCAGATTGGAGAGTTGGCGGAATGGGCTCTGAAGCAACCGGAGGTGGTCAGCGATGCGGAAACAGAACACGGAGATCTGTTCGCTTCCACCGAAGACAAAACGCCCGTCGAGCTAAGAGACGATTTTGAGGAACGGCGCTTTATTGATGCCATATCCGATGGTCTGCTCGCAGGGATGCGTGAAGAGCCGAAGTCCATCATCATGGGACAGGATATCGCGGAGTATGGGGGAGTCTTCAAAGTCACACAGGGTTTTTTGGATGAATTTGGAGCCGATCGAGTACGAAATACGCCAATCATTGAGAGCGGAGCGATCGGGGCTGCAATGGGACTGGCGCTTTCCGGATACAAGCCCATTGTTGAGATTCAGTACTCCGATTTCATCGCTTGTGGATTCAATCAGATCGTGAACAATCTGGCGACGACCCATTATCGGTGGGGTGCTCCGCTAAATGTCACCATTCGCGCACCATTCGGAGGCGGAATCGGTGCAGGTCCGTTCCATTCACAGTCAACGGAGGCCTGGTTTTGCCATACCCCAGGATTGAAAGTAGTTGTACCATCCTCTCCTGCCGATGCGAAGGGCCTCCTGCTTTCCAGTCTTGATGACCCCAATCCCGTGCTGTACTTCGAACATAAAATGCTCTACCGCTCCATCCGGGGGCAGGTGCCCGTCGACGCCAGGCGCGTACCGCTTGGTCAGGCTAACGTTGTTCGTGAAGGGGTGGATGCGACCATCGTGACGTACGGTGTCGGCGTACATTGGGCAGTGGAGGCTGCGGAAAATTGGGAAAAGCGAGGTCGAAAGCTCGAAGTTATTGATCTGAGGACCCTTATCCCCTGGGACAGGGAGACCGTTCTCACATCGGTAAAAAAGACGAATCGGGTACTGGTCTTGCACGAGGCTGCTCGTACAGGTGGATTCGGGGGGGAAATAGCCTCACAGATTGCAGAACTGGTGTTTGAGTACCTCGATGCGCCACCCAAGCGTCTTGGCGGTGCGGACCTTCCAATCGCGTTTTCCAAATCCATTGAAGATGATATCTACTCGGCCAAGGGTAGATTGGATGGCGGAATCGAAGAACTCCTCTCTTACTGAAGAAATGGTCGGCTATGAGAAAATCATCAAGGGCGCCGGATCAGAAAAACCTCAAGCGGGTTTTGATGCTCTCGAATTCAGCGATCACCCATTCAATGATCCCTCAATCAATTTTGTTTTGGACATGCACATAAGCGAGCGTACAAACTATCTCACCTTCATTTCGCTCTTTGTAGCGGTTATCCTGTTTGCCGGATGCGGATCGGACTCGGAATACCCGATCCGGAGTGAAGTAGAGGGTACCCTGCGCATTCTCGCGGCGATTGACTCGACAGGAGATTTCAGCGGATTCAGAATTTCAGTTCTAACTCAGAAAGATGGAGACGTGGATACGCTGGGAACGGCCGTGACGGAGCGTGACGGTGTCTTTTCCATGACCGTTCGTGCCCCTGAAAAAGGAATTTATCCCATTCTTGTCGAGCGAGGGGGTACGACACTGTCCATAGGGGAGTTTGTGGCGGTCGACGGCGACAGCGTCAGTATATCAGCCACATTTCCGCTCGGAACACGTCCTCTTCCCATTTTGTCGGAAGAAAACGCCGCGTGGACTGCCTATAAAAACACCAAGGCTCAACACAATCGGTCCATGCTGGATCTGTTGGAGTCCGATTCTTATCGGCCGCAGGGCCTCGGACTCATCACCGCACAGACGAGCACCATTTTGTGGAGTATCCAGAGTTCGTATGCTGGTACCATGGGGGGTGACCTTGCAATGGCAGAGTCGATAGTCATGATGGAAGGATGGAATGATTCGACCGTTGTGGCAAGGCTTGCCCAGGTTTCGCTGGACAATGAGAGCATTGTGGAAGTTGTCCGGGCGGCGCGACGATCTGTCGCACGTCTCAGTGGGGGAAAGGCCTCCATTGACTTTATTCGAGACTATCTGGCTCGAGTTCCTGAAAGCAAACAGGCAGGAATAATGGCCGAGTTGGTTGTCGCATTTGCAGACAGTGGAATGACCGTCGAAGCCGTGGCGGCCTCGACAGATTTGCGCCGGCTGTATCCGGATTCCGAATGGTTCGACTGGGCCGCCCGCGCAACGTACGACCTGGAGAACCTTCAGCCGGGAATGGATGCTCCTGTTTATTCGGTTACCTCGAGGGAGGGTGTCGAACTTTCCTCCTCATCCATGAGCGGGAAATTCGTTGTCCTTGAGTTTTTTAATCCACTCGAACAGATTTGGCGCCGGGAGTTGCAGGCTCGGGATGGAATAGCTGGGGCGCTCACTCAGAGCGCTTTTGAAACCATATCCGTATCCGTCGAGCCCGATTCCGTCATTAATGAGGCCCTTTTTGATGGTGATGATCATCCCGGACATTTTATCTGGTCCGATCTAGGACTTGACCACCAAATTGTGAAAGACTATAACGTGAACGTCCTGCCCACTCGATTCCTGATCAATCCAGATGGAATAATTGTCGCGAGATACACCGGACCCGCTCTCGCAAATCTCGAGCGCGACCTTGCAACGATAATCGCTGACCTGAACGATATTGCAGCAAGACTGAGCCAATAATATCTTCTGCACTCAACACTGAAACTGACCGAGACCGAAGCTTATGCTGGTAGCCGGAAACTGGAAAATGAACCTTGATCTCGCTGCGGCGAGACAACTTACTTCAGGTGTGGTTTCTGCGATCGGGGACCCGAGTCCGGTAGATGTCGCAATCTGCCCACCTTTCGTTGATCTGGATGCCACTTTTTCGATATTGCACGGAAGTGGTATCAGAATGGGCGCTCAGAACATGCACGCCTCGGAATCAGGAGCTTTTACAGGAGAAATATCGGCCGCTATGCTTCGGGCGGTGGGTTGTCACTACGTGATTCTTGGCCACTCCGAGCGCCGCCAGATCTTTGGGGAAACCAATGCAGGAGTGTCCGAAAAAACGATTCAGGCGAGGAAATATCGACTCGTTCCAATTGTTTGTGTAGGAGAATCACTCGACGAGCGAAATGCTGGAGATCACGAGTCCGTCGTTGAATCTCAGGTGCGCGAGAGCCTCGAGGGCGTAGCCATCGAGGCGTCATCGGAACTGGTCCTGGCCTATGAGCCCGTGTGGGCTATCGGGACGGGGCAAACGGCTTCAGGCGATCAGGTCGAGGAGATGCATGGCCACATTCGTGACATTCTTGAAGATCTTTTTGGGAAAGAAATTGGTGTAGGGATCGCTATTTTATACGGCGGAAGTGTTAATCCTGGCAACGCGCAAGATCTTTTTTCCCGGGAAGATGTCAATGGTGGCCTGATCGGAGGCGCAAGTCTTAACGCGGAAAAATTTGCGGCCATAGTCGCTGCAGCAAAAAGTGTCCAGTAGGAAAGCAGTTCGAAAGGCTGGCCCCAGGTCAGTCTGATTTCTTTTCAGACTTCGATTCAGGTTTGGAATCAGATTTGGATGTCTTTTTTTCTGTTGCAGGTTCATTCTTGCCTTCCGTTTTTTCTGATTTCGAAGAATCAGAGCTCGGCTCTCCCGATTTACGAACATAGTCGGTGACGTAGAAGCCGCTTCCCTTGAACACAAGTCCTGTGCCGGCCGAAATGATGCGTTTTACCTTCTGGCCAGTCGTGGGACACTCTACGAGGGGGTCTGCTGTAATCCGCTCTTGGATTTCGAAGGATGTCCCGTCTTCGCGAAGATATTCGTACGTGGGCATGACTAAAATTGGGATTTAGAAGAGGCGAAGTCTAGGTGGGGAGGGCAGTCGCCGTTGAAGTCTCCTCGTGCAATCCTGTTCCTTAGCACTGAGCAGCATAGCATGCTCTCCATCTATTGTGACGCGGCAGCATCCATGATTATCCCTCTTCTGAAGGCGATGAAAGCGTTGTCCGCGACTGCACTTCGGATGGGTATGTGTTTGCGGTTATCTCGAGATGGATGAACGCGATTCGTAAGCAATATCACGAAAAGTTTTGAGTCAGGGTCTATCCAGAAGGAGGTGCCTGTAAATCCAGTATGTCCGAAGGATCGAGGACCGAATAAGCGACCCGCCGAGGAATATCCGGTGGGACTTCGGGTATCCCAGCCCAGGGCTCGGGTATTTCGCATTTCTTTATCTACACGCGTGGTGAAGAGTCGGATTGTTTCCGGCCGAAGAAAGACCCGGTCACCAATCTGGCCATCCGCGGTCAACATACCCGCGAATCGGGCGAGGTCGTCTGCGGTTGAAAACAGGCCAGCATGCCCAGCCATGCCTCCCAAGAGATACGCTGTCTCGTCATGAACTTCTCCTTGAAGCGTGCGATTCCGAAAATAATCGTCGATCTCCGTAGGTACTGCGTCCAGACTACCACCACGCCGCACCGGTAGGTAGCCGGTACTTATCATTGAAAGCGGCTCAAAAATATGCGACTGGGCGTATTCACCGAACGGTTCTCCAGTAATCCGTTCGATCATCCAGACCAGAGAAATGGGGCCAAAATCAGAGTATTTCGACTCACTTCCCGGCTCGTAATTAAGCGTATCGGCCAGAATTCTTCGCCTCACCTCGGCCGCAGATCTGACGCCCTGCATGTGAAAAGGTCTGAACGGAATGAGACCTCCCGTGTGGGTCAGCAAATTCCAGATCGTGACCGATCCTTTTCCATTTTGTCTAAACTCGGGGAGGTAATCGGCAACGGGTCGCTCCAAATCGATGAGGCCGGCTTCGTATAGCTGCATGATAGCCGTCGTGGTAGCGATGACTTTGGTGAGCGAGGCAAGGTCGAATACGTCGCCAGACTCAAGATCACGTTTTCTATCAAACGTGTGTGATCCAAACAGGCTTCTTTTTACGATCGACTGCTCCCTCCCAATCGCGATGGAGGCAGCAGGGAACGCACTGTCCGCGATGGCGCTTGAGAGTAGCTCGTCGATTTCCAGGAGGGCATGTTCATCAAGTCCTACATCCGCTGGCTTCGCAACAGACGTCACAAATTGCGGCAGTCGAAGGCCATAACCTCGGGGGTATTTCTCGGATAGGTCAACGGGTAGTCTTCCTTTTGAGACAGTCATTCCGAAAATCACGTCGGACGCCGCCTCCAACATGGCTGGAGAGGAGTCATATCCCAGCAAAACGACGGGCACACCATCCGGTAGATCGGTCACTGCATATGGCGAATCGAAGTTCAAATAGAACATCCGGTCAGTCGCACTCGCGAAGTCTGTTATCATCCGATTCCGGCCCCATCCAAAAATGGGTGTGATGCCCGTGAAGTCCGCAAGCAGAACCGTATTACTTTTTCTGGCCTCTCTGAACAGGGTGGACATCGACATGGTCCATGTCCGGGGGTTGACCGAAATATGGGTCACGCTGCCGCCATTCCGCTCATCCAGAAACTCAAATAGGGAGGACGCAGGGCTCGTCCGGGCACCCCCGTACGATCTGAAATCGACGCTAATCAGAAGGAGCGACTCCCCGGCGTGCACGAGAGGAAGCGGAGCCTCCGCCTTTAGCACCGTCACCGCATCGCGCGCCATGAACATGGCGCGCTGACTTTCGACATCGGAGTTCACGGCTGACAGGATCCCGGGGAAATCTGAAAAGCGTTCACGGAGGTGAAGTCCAGACCTGAACTTCGCACGTAATATTCGTGTCACAGAAGAGTCAATTCTGGACTCTGATAGCGTGCCCGCTCGGACCGCGTCAATTATTGCGAGTTGGGTCTTTCGTGCGTCCAGCGGCATCAAGAGTACGTCAACACCGGCTCTGATGGCCATCAGGCCTACATCCTCATCGAAATCCGGATTCAGGGCTCCCGCCATATTGAGGGCGTCAGTAAAAATGATCCCGTCGAATTCAAGGGAATCACGTACCAGATCCGTTACGATTCTGTGTGAAAAGGTGGCGGCGACAGAGTCTTCGAAAGCGTGGCCTCGGGGAATGATGTGGGCCGTCATTAGCGCATCCAATGAATCCCTCATCATCTCTTTGAAAGGGTGCACGTCCACGGTGAAGAAGGATCTGTTGTCCCGGTGAGCGACAGGGAGATGGGTGTGAGAGTCTCGAGAGGTAGATCCGTGACCTGGAAAGTGTTTGGCAACAGACATCAATCCTCCTTCCCGGACTCCCTTCACAAACTGGCCAGCGTAGAGTGCGACTGAATCGGGATGGTCCGACCACGCTCGCGTCCCAATCACGGGATTTGCTGGGTTCGTGTTTACATCAGCGGTTGGAGCGAAGAGGATGTTGACCCCGACCATGGCAGCCTGTTTGGCTGTTCTCAATCCAGATTCGAATGCGTTGCTTGCTTGCTGCGTCGCCCCTATTGACATGGCATTGGGGAATCGTGTGAGATCCCACAGACGAAGACCTGCACCCCATTCCGCGTCCAGGGCAACGAGTAGTGGAATCTCACTTTGTTGCTGAACCCACTCGATCCACACAGAATGCGAGAGAGGGTGCTCTGCGAATAATACCACGCCACCGGCCCCTGTCTCAGCGATTCTCCGGCGCACCTGGTCTCGTTCGTCCGGATCCGAAATATCCCCGGGGGCCGCCATGTCAATCATGATCATCTGACCGACTTTCTCTTCCAGATTCAACCCCTGGAGCGTTGAATCAGCCCAGGTCTGGCTGGGCGTTAGGTTGTTCGCGGGAGTCCCACAGCCCGCGAAGAGCGGCGAGAGAACGGCACCGAGCACTACCAAACATGAGCGTGTTGAGATCAATCGATGTAGATGTGTTTTGACGGGATATACCCACAGAATATTTCGAATCGGAACGTCCACCTGGCGCGATTTCCGAATTGTACGTTAAGACGGCTCTGGTTCAACATTACCGTTCTGTGCGCACCTAACTTATGTATAGAATTGTTCAACTTTGCCAGTGTTCTCCACTTCGAAGTCCGGACATTTTTTTCATTCCGGAATCTATGGCCGGTCAGCACAATCTGAAAGCAAGATCTAGCTGAGTGTTTGCCGGCCCAAATCAGAACGAAGTGATAGTAGATACAAAGAAGGGCAGCGGGTCCGTTCTAACCGTGCTATTTCTGGGCGTCCTTATGGGAGCGCTCGACATCGCCATTCTGGGACCGGCTATCCCGGCAATCCGGGAAACGTTTGAGTTGGATGATCGACTCGCTTCTTGGGTGTTCTCGGTCTGGGTTCTCGCGAATCTGGTCAGTGTCCCGGTCATGACCAAACTCGCGGATAAGTACGGCCGGAAAAAAATATACTTATTCGATCTGGCTCTGTTCGGTATAGGAAGTCTCATCGTCTCGCTTTCCCCCACCTATGGAGTTCTTCTCGCGGGACGGGCACTGCAAGGAATGGCGGCGTCCGGAATATTCCCCGTCGCAGCGGCCGTCATCGGAGATGTTGTAGCTCCCGAAAAGCGAGGAAGAGCGTTCGGAATGCTGGGATCTGTATTTGGACTCGCCTTCATCATCGGTCCGATTTTCGCAGGTTTCATGCTCAAGATTGGATGGCGATGGCTGTATATGGCTATTCCTCCTGGAGCGCTGATTATCCTCATCTTGGGCTGGAAATTTCTCCCAGTGTCGCCGGTTAGAAGTGAGAAAAAACTGGACCTTCGCGGGCTTGTATTTCTGGCTGGGTTTCTTTTGTCCCTCGCTTACGCGCTCTCCATCCTGGATACTACAGACCTGGTTGGAAGCCTTTCATCCTGGCGCGTAGCGAGCGCGTTTCTGGCCGCGTCTGTTCTTCTACCTCTCTTTGTGTGGGCGGAGAGAAATGTGGAGGATCCGGTGCTTCGACTGGATCTGTTTCGAAATCGTCAGGTGGCGCTTGCCTCGGTAATAGCTGTAGGCGCGGGAATCAACGAGGCCGCATTCATCTTTTTTCCGACTATCACTGTCCTGGCCTTTGGAGTGACAACCTCAACCGCTTCGTTCATGCTGTTGCCGATGATGGTAGCCGTCGCGATCGGCTCGCCTGTGGCAGGTCGACTACTGGATAAATTTGGATCGAAGACAATTGTCCTTAGCAGCAATTTCCTTCTGGCGATGGGAATGTTCGGGGTTGCGACGACTACGACAGCCAAGCCTGTTTTTTATATCGGCTCGGTTCTTATTGGACTCGGACTCGCGGGGCTTCTTGGGTCATCCCTGAATTACATACTCATCCACGAAGCAAGAAAGCGTGAGCGGGCCATCTCGCAGGGCTTGATCACATTATTTATATCAGTCGGGCAGTTGTTTTCGGCAGCGGTCGTGGGCGCAATTGCGGCTTCCTCAGATTTTGCTCTCGATGGATATAAGACGGCTTTTCTGGTCATCGTGACCGCTACTCTGCTGATATCCGTAGCCTCATTTTTCCTGAAAAACAAAGCAGAAGAACAAGAGACCGTCTTCGGCGGCGGAGATTCTAAGAGCTCTGAAGACGCGGCCTCCTAAGAAACTTCAGTGTACCCATAGCAGCCTTTCAGTCGATTTGGCCCCTGCCGTCGACGTGAACGTCCATCTGCGGAAAGGGAATAGCGATGCCCGCTTTGTCGAGTGCATTTTTTACCGACTCGGTAGCGGCTTCCCTGACGGAGCCGAACTCTGAAGTTTTCGTCCATGCTCGAACGGACCAGTCGATGGAAGATCCACCCAATCCTTTCAGGATGGCGGCTGGCGCGGGTTCGGCTAGCACCCCATCAAGACTCTTCACGGCATTCAGCAACACTTCGCGGGTATGTCTGATATCCGCAGAATAATCGGTCCCAACCTCTACTTCGAGACGACGGGTGTCGTGAAAGGTTATGTTTTCGATGGTTGAGCCGTAAATGCTTCCGTTAGGCACAAAAATTCTCCGGTTATCGGGAGAATCGAAAAGCGTTGAAAACAGGTTTATTTCAACGATCGTTCCAGTTACTCCTCCGGCCGAAACGAAATCTCCGATCTTGAATGGTCGGAAAATGAGGAGCATGATCCCCGAGGAAAAGTTGCTCAAAGTGCCTTGAAGGGCCAATCCTACCGCCAGACCGGCCACGCCAATTAGCGCGGCAAAACTGGTGGTCTCAAAACCAAAGATGCTGAGGCATCCCAGCAGGGCCATGGTAAGGACGGCGTATTTAACGAGGCTGCCGAAGAAGTGAGCCAGGGTCTCGTCAAGTCTTTGAGCGACGAGCCTGGATACTCGCGTTTTGAGCCATTTGGAGATGATCCACGAGACCATCAGGAGGACGAGAACACCGACCACTTTCGGTAAAAATACCGTCAGGATGGATTGTAGCGTCGCCTGTATTTCAGATAGTTCCATGGTGTTGGGGGATGTTGAGAGGTAGAATGAGGACGTCAGCGCTCTCGGTAGATCTGTCGGCCCCGGTGATGAGCAATATCAGGAATTCGACTTATTTTTCACCAACCATTGCCCGAGGCGATCGGTCAGCCAACCGGCAGCTGCGAGAATGAACACCTCGCGGAAAGAGCGCAACAGTACACGTCGAAGGAGGTAGGTGAACGTCCTTGGAACCAGAGCGCCGACTATCAAAGCCGAAATAAACCCAGCAATCGATCGACTCAGATCATCTTGAGGCATGCGAAACTTCGCGATCGATTTTCTCATCTGCTTCAGTCGGTAGTGTTTTTTACTGCGAGTTGGCCGCAGGCTGCGTCAATATCCTGACCCCTGCTTCTACGAACCGTTACCGTGACCCGTTCTCTCACGAGACACGAAATGAAGTCATTTAAACATTTTTCCGAGGATCTCTGAAAACCGAGGCCCTCCACCGGATTGTACATGATCAAATTGACCTTGCTGGGAGCCCGCTTTACCAATCGAGCCAGTTCTCTGGCGTCTGCTATGCTGTCGTTAAAGCCCTCAAACATACAGTATTCGTACGTAATCGCTTTTTTCGTGGACGAAGTATAATACTGGATGGCCTGCATCAGGCTTTTCAAATCGGTTTTCGCCTTTCGATTTACCGGCATGATCGAAGAGCGCTTTTCGTCAAAGGGCGAGTGGAGCGAAACGGCAAGATTGAAGCGGGTCTCATCGTCGGCTAACTGCCTGATTCGCCCCGCCAGACCAACCGTTGACACGGTAATTCGTCTGGCGGCTAGTTCCATACCTTCGGGCGAGGTTAACTTTTCAATGGAATCGAGGACAGCATCGTAGTTCAGTAGCGGTTCACCCATTCCCATGTACACGATGTTCGTCACCCGCGAATCGTAGCGCTCGAGTGCCAGCTTGTTGATGATCAGCACCTGATCTACGATTTCTCCAGATGTCAGGTTTTGACGAAAGCCCATCTGGCCAGTCGCGCAAAATGCACAATCCATCGCACAGCCTACCTGGCTCGATACACACACCGTCAGACGAGAAGCGGTCCCGTCGGGCTTTAAATCAGGTATGAGGACGGTTTCAATATGTTGCCCGGTGCGGAGCGCAAACAGGAGTTTGATGGTCCCGTCCGACGCTGTCTGACTCTGCGCCAGTTCAAGAGAATTGAAGGCGCACTCTTCCTTCAGTCGATCTCGTAGGGATTCAGGGACGTTGGTCATCTCATCGAAAGAGCGGACCCCCTGTTTCCACAACCAACGGTAAACCTGATTTGCGCGGAAGGTTGGGTGGGTGCTTGAAACGTATTCGTTCAGAGCATCATGCGAGAGGCTTAGTATGTCAATCTTGCGACTCAATTTGCCCAGTCCGAACGGATTGAAGTGCTTGAAGAAAGTTATTCCACGCCTGACGAGATCGTTACCCAGTCGGGCGTTATTACCAGGTCGGGCGTCAATACTAAGTCGCGCGCCACTACCCGATCAGTCGGTCCAACACAATCGCGGTCAGGAGTAGTGGAATGTAGAGCACGGACGCTTTCAGAACTTTCCGGGCGTGTACGACCGAAAGAGTATTGAAAAATCGAGTGACGGGAATCATAAACCATGTTCCGAGAGCGAGGGCGCCGATAAGGTAAGCCCAGCCTGACAGGCCCAGAACAACCGGCAGAACCGAAAATCCGATCATACCCAGAGTAAAACCGAGCGTCTGCCGAGCGGTGGCAATTCCATCGGGATCATTAAGCGGAAGCATCACGAACTTCCCTTTTTCATAGTCTTTCCGATACATCCAGGCCAGAGAAAGGAAATGGGGCATCTGCCAGCAGACAAGCACCCCGAAGAGTACCCAACCACCCCAGCCGAACGTTCCGGACGCTGCAGTCCATCCTCCCAGAATTGGAAGTGCGCCCGGGATGGTTCCGACAATGGTATTGAGGTGGGTTTTTCTCTTTAGCGGCGTGTACACCCATAGATACAGGGCGACAGTGGCCGCCGCCATAATTCCTGTTAACGGATTGGTAAGTGGGCACAGAACAGCGACGCCTGCCAGAACCAGAAGCGCTCCGAACCAGCGCGCCGACTCGGGAGTGATTCTGCCCGCTGGGATGGGCCGAGATGCGGTCCGCTTCATCTCAGCATCAAAGTCCCGTTCGATGTACTGATTGAGAGCGCACCCGCCCGCCGAAGCAAGGGTGATTCCGATGATCGTCCACAAAAGTCTCCAACCGTCTATGGAATCTCCGGAGGCGAGTACAAAGCCTGCCAATGAAGAGATCATCACCAGAAACGTAATTTCTGGCTTGGTCAGAGTTACCCAATCCCTCAGGGATGCTTTCTGGGTGTCTCGGGCGGATGAAAGTGTAGAAACGTTCTCCATTTACTTCAGTTGGGGGAATGGGCTGAGCGGATGCGAGCGCACAATACGCTCGTACTCACCGTACACGCAAACAGGAGAGCGCCAGTTACCATGTGAGTCGTATTTGCAATAACCTGGAAGTTACTCGCCCGTAACGCACCCGACTCATCCAGGAGGACGAAATATGCGACGAGCCCGAGAATGACTTGGAATATGAGTATCGAAAGCATCGCACCGGCCAGTCGAATAACCAGTGTAGATTCGGGCAAGCCAGATCGGACACGAATCCAAAAAACGGCCACCGCGATGCCTGTCCCGCACGCCCAGCCCAGGTGAAGACCAGCAAAGAAAGGGTCGATCCCGGTCCCTGGATGACGCAGGAGTGCTCCCAGAAAGATCTGGATGAACAGAACTATGGGTGCAATCCAAAGAATTGATTTTAAATCTGCGAGAGATGCTGAGTCAACCGGCTCATGCTTGGCGTCTCTCCAGGTTTGGGTTAGAAACAGAGCCATTGAGGCCAGAAGCGCAAAAAACAGCTGAGCAACGAGAGCATGCACGATTGCCAGGTCAATTGAGACCCAGATTACGCGAAGCCCGCCCAAGACGCCTTGCACGATAACCAAGACCAGAGCACCGACGCCGAGCCACCTCATCCACTTACGATGGTCTGCAAACCAGGTCCAAACGGCAAGAACTAGGGTGAAGAATCCGATCAGGGCACCAAGAAGTCTGTGACCGTGCTCGGCCAGAATTGGAGTAATTTTCCACCAACCAGGTAGTGGATTCAGAGGGTCGTAAGAATTGAACGAGGTGGGCCAGTCTGGAACGGCCAGTCCCGCGTTGATACTGGTGACGAAAGCTCCCCAGGTGAGGAGGGCTATGGCCGTGACGAACGTCAGAATGGTATAGTGTCTTCTACGTCTCAAGTATTTCGTCTTTCGGCTACCCGGGTCGAAATCGTATTTGTCCAAAGCGTCGGGGCAACTCACGAGGTGTGAGGCCGATCAAAATGGAGAGCGCCTATTATAATGCGCATCTCTGGCTCAAGACGCATCGCTCCTGTCAAATCAGTGAGAAAACGTGTCGCTATTGTAGGCACATCGGAATTCTCTATTGGTGACGGCGAATGGATACCGTATTTTGAGCATCTGCATGAACTTCGTGCCCATGGCGGCACGTCAAACACTTTCTGGAGCGCTCTAAAGCGTGAAATCTGTTTCACATCGTTTTTGCATTCGGCTGAGCGCCGTCCTTCTTCTGGGCAGCGTTCTTACGGGATTGTTGGCTCCAGCAGCAGTTGCGATGTCTCGTACAGATATCGTCACAGCATCTGAGCAGGCAGGATTGTCTTCGGACGTTCAGGACTTCTTCTCCGAAATTCTTGAAGATGCCCTTCTGCGATCCGCCATTGTCGCGCAACTAACGGCGGCCTCCTCCACGCGGCTGCTCGCGCCATCCAGACGACTCTTTGTTCAATCCAGGTCCGCCGTTCCCGATATTTCGGCTACGGACGTGTCGCTTCCTTCGGGCGCAAACGAAGACGTCCAGTTCTTACGGGACGCTTCAACGGGACTTTCTGGAGGTGGCGCCCAACCACTGGGCCCATAGTCTGAGGGTTATCACTTCTAGGCATACCCCTTCTCGGAGTGGAGAAGAGGAATCGGCGTGGCGTCTCTAGACGCCTACACACATTATTTCTACCCATTCAAGTATCAAAACCATGAAAGGCAGCGGTTTTAAGGTATTCCTGACACTATTTTTTCTGGGAATGACCGTCTGGTATCTGATTCCATCTGGTCAGCAATATCTGATTAACAGAGAAAAAAGCTCGCTAACAGAGGAGCAGCAGGCGACATATGACCGAGAAAATCTCGCTCATATGAGAAACATAAGCGAAAAGGCGCTTCACCTCGGACTCGACCTTCTGGGGGGGATGCACGTCACTCTCGAAGTCAGAGTTGAAACTCTCATCCGAGAGCTGGCGACCGACATCGACGAAGCATTTGAGGAGGTTCTGGCAGCCACGATTGTTCAAATTCAGACTGGCGACGGCTCTATAATCTCGACATTCGTAGATGAGTTCGAGTCTCGCGACCCAAACGCCCGTCTGTCCCGTTACTTCAGAAACGAGGGGGCGGGGATCAATCGTCGTTCCTCCAACGCTGAGGTAGCAGCTTATCTCCAAGTTGAAGCCGATGATGCGGTCAATCGAGCCATCTCCATCATCCGCGACCGGGTTGACCGGTACGGCGTAACCGAACCTTCTATCCAGAAGCAGGGCACGCGACGCATTATCGTCGAGCTCCCGGGTATCGATGACCCAGATCGTATTCGAGGTCTTCTGAAGGGTACAGCAAGGCTGGAATTCAGGTTGATGATTGATCCGGCAGAAAATGTTCGGACGCTTCAACGGGTGATCGCGTACTACGAAGACACGGTCGACAGCACGGAAGTCGGCGCGGATGCAGACACTACGTTTGACGTGAACGCACTTCTTGATCCCACCGCAACGAGTTCTGGAAACAAATTACTGGATGTAATGCGGCCATCGGGGCAGGGAGTTATTTTTGGTCAAGTCGTCGAAAATGACACGGCTGCGGTCAATCTGTTACTCGGCGAACGTGCAGTGATAGACCTCATTCCACGAGGAATAAGCTTCATGTACACGTCAGCGCCTGTGGGCGAGACGGTTGACGGATTTGAGGTCTACAATCTGCTTGGTGTCCGAGACGAAATTGAGCTTACCGGAGACGTCATCACTGATGCACGAGTCGATTTCGATCCACTGACCAACGTCCCCGAGGTCAGCATGACCATGAATTCGGAGGGAGCACGGACGTGGGCGCGTCTGACCGGCGCAAACGTCGGAAATCAGGTAGCTATCGTCCTGGATGGTGTCGTTTACTCCTATCCTAACGTGCTGCAGCGGATTAACGGCGGTAGGTCCAACATCACGAATCTCGATTCGCAGGCCGAAGCTCAGGATGTTGTGACGGTCTTGAAGTCGGGTGCGCTTCCAGCGCCCGTTGAAATTGTACAGGAGAGCACGGTTGGACCGAGCCTCGGCAGGGCTTCGATAAAGGCAGGACTCAATTCTGTTATTTTCGGTCTCATGGCTGTGGCCCTGTTCATGATCTTCTATTACCGGACCAGCGGGATGATCGCAAATCTCGCCCTGGTGCTCAATCTCATATTCATTCTGGGAATACTCGCTGGCTTTAACGCAACGCTGACCCTACCGGGAATTGCGGGTATCGTGTTGACCATCGGTATGGCGGTCGACGCGAACGTGCTGATCTTCGAGCGTATTCGAGAAGAACAGTCAACAGGAAAGACCCTGAAGGCCTCGATCGAAGGTGGGTACGCCAAGGCCCTTTCTGCGATTTTCGATGCGAACATCACAACGTTTTTTGTCGGCGTAATCCTGTACTCATTCGGAGTCGGACCTATCCAGGGATTCGCGGTCACGTTGATGGCAGGTATTCTTTCGTCCATGTTCACGGCAATCATCTTCACGCGCATCATCATGGATTACATGGTGATTGAGAAGAAAATGACCGTGAGTTTCGGCTAGGCCGATCAGGACAGCAAGCTTTGAATCCGGTCCACAAGGGCCATATCAGACAATACAATGCGTATTTTTGAGAACAGTAACTTCGGATTTATATCTGGAAGGAAGAAGGGATACCTGATTTCCGGGATCCTGATTCTGGCTAGTTTCGCGTCATTTGCGGTGAATGGTCTGGAATTGGGCATCGATTTCAAGGGAGGACGAGAATTCGTCATTGAAACCTCCACGGCCCTTGATGCTACGGCCGTTCGGGCCTCTCTGGCTTCGGTCTTGGAGATCAGTCCAGAAGTCAAGACATACGGGACATCTGGCAACCAATTGCTCGTCAGGACGGCGGGGTCAGAAGACGTGAGTATCGTTCAGGCTCAAATCTTGAATGGTATTTCGTCTGGTTTCGAGAACTCGAACCCGAAGGTGGAGAAGACCTATGTGGTCAGCGCCCGTTTCGCAGAAGACCTGAAACGCGGGGCAATTTACTCCATATTCGGAGCGCTCCTGGTTATTTTTATTTACATCCTGATCAGGTTTGAGTGGCGGTTTGGGGTCGGCGCGGTGACCGCACTGTTCCACGACGTGATCATCACGCTGGGCGTGTTTTCCGCTGTGAAGGGAATGGTCGGGTTTTCGCTTCAGATAGATCAGACGATCATCGCGGCCTTTCTTGCGATCGTGGGGTATTCTCTAAACGATACGGTGGTGGTTTTTGACCGCATCAGGGAATACACTGGATTGTTCAAGTCCGAGAGCTACGATATGGTTGTAAACAAGTCTATCAATAACACACTGAGCCGTACGATTATAACTTCGGGGACGACCTTGTTCGTCGTAACCGTCCTATTTATATTCGGAGGAGAGGTGCTACGCGGTTTCGCGTTCGCCTTGATCATCGGTATAGTAGTCGGGACGTACTCTTCCGTTTTCGTCGCTTCACCCCTGGTGTTGGAGTTGCGAAACCGTTTTGGGAAACGGCGATAGATTATTGTTTTATTCGGCTCGGTTTTTCTCAGATTTCACGAACTGCGAGGCACAATGAATTACAACGTAGACGAACGTTACAACAGCGTAGTCATCACCCTGAAGGGAAACGTCATGGGCGGCCCCGATGGGTCGAAACTGCATGACACCCTCCATGAGTTACAGGAAAGCGGAAAAACCAATGTTGTGGTTGATCTTTCCAAGGTCAAGTTCATGAATTCGAGTGGGCTCGGAATGCTGATCAGTGCGATGACGACCATGCGGAACGCTGGAGGGGATTTGCGACTCGCAAAAGTGGCAGATCGGATTCAGTCGCTACTCGTTATTACGAAGCTGATTACCGTTTTCAAGCATTTTGAAACGGTCGAAGAGGCTGCGAAGAGCTACGAGGAATGATTTCGAATTACGGTATCTGGACGATCGAGTACTTCAAGACTTGAAAAGAGGGCACCGTAGACTAAAAATTGAGTGTGGGGGCGGCGGGCTTTGGCCCGCCGCCTCTCTCATGTCGTTCGCTGATACCGGCACCGCAATTGGGTGTTACACATAGCTGGGCTAACTTTCCCGCGTGAGGAAAGAGGACGTTAATCATGCCAGTAACCGTTGTTATCGGAAGCCAATGGGGCGATGAAGGGAAAGGTAAAATCGTCGACCTCATCAGTCAGGATGCCGACATTGTGGCGCGCTACCAGGGTGGTGCAAACGCGGGCCATACTATTTGTTGGGACGACAAGGAATTTGTCCTTCATCTGGTGCCAAGCGGCATCTTTCAGGAGGGTGTAGATTGTGTAATCGGAAATGGCGTAGTGATTGATCCGGTTGCCGTCCTCAAGGAAATAGAGATGATCCGCGAACTGGGATACGAGGTTGAGGGTCGACTACACATATCCCACAATGCCCACCTGATCATGCCCTACCACAAGAAGGTGGAAGAGGCCCGTGAGAACTGGCGTGATGCTGGCGCTATCGGTACAACAGGAAGAGGCATCGGTCCAGCCTACGTAGACAAGTTCGCACGAACTGGTATTCGAGTCGTCGATCTATTGGATCGCGATGTGCTGCGAAAGAAGCTGATCATATCCATGGAGGAAAAGAACGCCATCCTTCAAAATGTCTATGGTGCTGAAAAACTCGATGTAGAGGCGATCATAGAAGAATATGTCGAATTTGACAAGTTGATCGATCCGTATGTTACGGATACAACCGAGTATCTGTGTCGGTCCCTGAAAGAGGGGAAACACGTTCTTGCAGAGGGAGCGCAGGGATCACTGCTGGATGTTGATTTTGGCACCTACCCATTCGTGACGTCCAGCCACCCGACGGTAGGGGGCTGCTGCACGGGACTTGGCATCCCGCCGACCAGTATTACCAGAATCATTGGAATTGTTAAGGCATATTCCACTCGGGTGGGGAATGGACCTTTTCCTACCGAGCTCGAGGACGAATATGGTGAAGAGCTCAGAAAAACCGGTAATGAGTTTGGAGCCACCACCGGAAGGCCGAGACGATGCGGCTGGCTCGATCTGGTAGCCTTGAAGTATACCACGATGATAAACGGCTTCACGGAACTGGCAATTACGAAGCTGGACGTGCTCTCAAATCTGGATAAAATCGAGGTCTGTACTGGATACGTGGTAGATGGAAACACCACGCAACGTTTCCCCAGCGATATCCGGACTCTGGAGAGGGTCCGGCCTGTGTACGAAACCTTACCGGGCTGGAATGAAGACATCACAGGGATCACCAGACTAGAAGATCTGCCCTCGACTGCTCGGGACTATCTGACATTTATCTCCGACTTTCTTGATGTTCCACAGCGCCTCATTTCATCCGGACCAAAAAGGGAGCAGACAATCCTGGTTTAATCGATACCATTCGGACCGAAAAACGAAGGAGTAGCGTACACTGCGCTAATGGAATGCCAGGCGGGCATTCGGGTCTCCTGGAGTTGTTCTCAGAAGCCGTTTAGATGAAAGCGTATCGTATATCTGTCAATCTCAAGTTGGGGCTGATCGGGTTTGCCGTTCTGATTGCGGTTGCCTCGCTCTGGTACACTAAGGACCTGGTAGACGATCTCAAAGAACGAGAAACGGCCGTGGTGCAATTGTGGGCTGCTGCACTCGAACAGATTCCGAAGGATCAGCAGCTGGCGGCACAAGATTCTCATTCTCGCGAATTTCGCGAATTGGAGGACTTGGTCAGTTCCTGGAGAAATGTGCTCATAGGCTCTCCTCTGGAGCTTTCACAGGATGATTATGAACGATACCGTAGTGCGTTGACCTGGGCACAGGCTGTCCCGCTCTCCAACAATCTCAACTTCATAGGTGATCGATTTGTGGAAGGGGAGCTGTTCGGGGGCTTGCCCACCATTGTAGTGGACTCTGCGTCTGGACAGCCGACCAGCTGGCGCAGCGTAGACGTGGATCCAGATGCGTTTCTGCAGCTGAGTGCGGAGGAGAGAGGGGCCTTGACCGAAGTGCTCCTCGCCAAGGTGCAGGAGCTGGCACGCATCCACGATCCAATTCCAATAGTCGTGGATTTTCCAGCCGTGGATGGCCTGCCTCGAACGAGATTTGTCCAGCACATCTATTACGGCGAATCCGAGCTGGTCGAAAAGCTGCGGTGGTATCCATATGTGCAGTTGGTTTTCGTCGCGCTGTTCGTGATGGTCGGCTATTTTGGATTCTCTTACGTCCGCAAGAGCGAACAAAGCAGCCTGTGGGTGGGAATGGCCAAGGAAGCCGCTCATCAACTGGGAACCCCGATATCAAGCCTGATGGGCTGGGTTGAATATCTTCGGCTGCATGATCAGAGTCCGGACCTTTCTCTCAAGAGTAAAGAAGAGACCTACCAGGAGATCGAAAATGATATCGCGAGACTGGGCCGAGTAACCAGTCGGTTTTCGGATATAGGGTCTTTGCCAAAACTGGAATCCCAGCCCATTGGGCCCCTTCTGGAGACGACAACCGATTATATGCGTCGTCGTGTTCCCGGCGGAGGAACCCTCATCCGGCTGAATGTCCGGACGGAGCCTGACCTTTCGGCCCCGCTGAACGCGGATCTATTCGAGTGGGTGGTCGAAAATCTGCTGAAAAATGCGCTTGACGCTATGGAATCCGAGCGTGGACGCATAGATGTAATCGCGACGGCGGTTGAGAAGAAAATTCGGATAGACGTTCGTGATACGGGGAAGGGAATCGACAGACGAAACTGGAAAAATGTATTCCGCCCCGGCTACAGCACGAAGAAACGAGGTTGGGGTCTCGGTCTGAGTCTAGCTAAAAGAATTGTCGAAGACTATCACGGTGGAACTCTTTCCCTGGCTACTTCCAGGCCCGGTCACGGCACGACATTCAGAATAGAAATTCCGGCAAGCTGAGAGCCCTCGTGTCCTCGGTGTCGTTGCGATCCGATCGGCTACGACCACCAGCGAGAATCAGTCGAACACAAATCGATTTCTCGTTTCCTGTGCGTCGTTAGTGGTTACCGTCACATATATGTCGTCACGATGCCGCCAGACCAATCGACTTTCCTGTCCGTCAACCTGTATGTCGAGGCCGTTGTCCCTAGCAATCTGTCTGAGGATGGTGCGGTCCACCTGCACCTGGCCGTTGAGGGCGGACAGCACCTGATAGTCCAGAACGTAGACGGCGAGCTCTTCCGCGCTTATCAGGTCTGAGTAAATCAGGACGGGTAGTTCAAGATCAGGAAGAACATCTACGATGGAAACGCCGACGATGCTGCCACCTTCAAGACGCGGCACAGATATACTACGTCCCAAGCGGTCGGCTACGAAGCGCTCAAGCTGAGGCGCCTGAGATCCTCGGAACGCTGGCTCCCCAGAAAAAGAGGAGGAGGAAATCTCTCTGAACAGTTCCTCTGAAGATTGTTGGCTGTTCGTACGGCCAGGAATTGTGATCCACGTGGCGACGGCCGATGCAAGTAAAATCAGGAGCATCCCAGCAGCAATTCGCGTCCCCATGCTTGTTTTCCGTTTCTCGGAAGAGGAGTCATCTCGGGAGGAATTCGAGGAAATATCCGAGCCATATTTGGATTCGAGTACTCCCTTGAGAGCGGTCGGAGTATCCGATAGAATCCTCCCCAAGAACCTCTCCAATGCCACGCCGACCTCGTGTTCGCCAACTGAATCGGCGTCTACAGTCGACGCTGCAAGAGCAATCGCTCGTTTAACGGAATAGAGAAAAATGGATCGTTCGGAAGTGTCAGTCGATTCTGTTTTGAAGGCCTTTCGAACGGCGATTCGTCGGGATCCACTCAAGCGTGAGTAAACGGTCGGGATCACACGATCCAAAAGATTTGAAAGCTGCCGGTCAGCAAGGAAATCCCTTTCACCTTCGGAAGGGAGGGATTCCTTCAACTCAATAATGAGGTCGGAAGCAGCCCGTTCATCACCCTCATTTCTCAATTTTACGGCTTCTTTTACCAGTTGGACGGCTTCATTCGAATTCGCCGCGACCAGTTGAGCAGAAATAAAGAGCTCGTCTATATCATTCAGTGGGTTCACGCGGGCACTTTCTTGTCTACGAATAAAATATTTACGGGAGCACCCTTTCTAATATCGAGGAGCTCGCTGGCCGAGCCCCGATGAATGGCAATCTCAAGGATGTCGCCGCTGTTGAAAAGTAATGTCGGGTCCCCAGCGTCGACGTCTCCGTAGGTTCGGCTGAAGGTATCGATAATACCGTTTCCTGCGTAACACTTTAAGGCCCGGTCAACCTGTTTCGCGAGAAATAATTCCTTGCTGATGTTCGTAATACAGTTTCCAAATCGATCCACATGAACAACCCACCCCTGAATACCCTGATCATCAGCAATCGGAAGGGCCCAATGCATGGTTTGAAGTGCTTGGACAGGTGTTCCTGCCGAGGACAGGCTAAGGCCTGAAGCCAGGCGAGCGGCTACCGGTGCAAAAAGATCTCGACCATTGAATGTGGGGCTTGGCTCGGGATGTCCCCAAAACTGGGGCAGGTCTAACTCTACGATCAGATCGGCTTCGCCTCCAGCCATCACCAGGGAAAACAGGCCGTTGTCGGGGCCCACAAAAAATTGGTCGTTGTAGCGGAGTGCAACAGACCTCCGATCTGTACCTACTCCCGGATCAACAATTGCCAGATGCACAGTGCCGTCCGGGAAGGAAGATGCTACATTGCGCAATATAAAAGCGCCCTCCATTACGTCTTGAGGAGAAACACCGTGGGAGATGTCTACGAGGCGTAAATCCGGATTGATGTTCAACATAACCCCCTTCATGGAAGCGACGTACCCATCCTGATTTCCGAAATCAGTGGTCAGCGTGAGTATGCCCGAGGTTGTGATCAAGCTTGGGAAGTGTCTTAGGGAGGTAGTGGCGGAACGAACTCAAGATACGCTGCCTGTGCGTTCTCGGAACCCCCCCAAGGGAGATAAGGTTCAGGCGCTTCATCTGGTAAAAAACATGCCGTCACCGAAACAGATTAAAGGAGCGAGGGGAGAGGCGCTGGCCGCCGCGATGCTCCAGGACAAGGGCTACGTAATATTGGAACGGAATTTTAGGTTCATGAAAGCGGAGGTCGACCTCATCGCGTTCTTGCCTACTCCTGACTATTCCCGGGGCGGAGATTTGGTATTCGTCGAGGTAAAGTGGAGACGCGATTCGGACTTCGCTGTCCCTGAATCAGCTGTGAACGCTCTAAAAAAGCGACTCATGATTCAGGCCGCAGAGGCATTTTTGCACGAGCGGAAGCTCGAGGGCACCCCCTGCAGATTCGATGTGGTCGCGATTACCGGGGAGGAGCCTAAACTGGAAATTGAGCACCTGGAATCCGCTTTCATCGCCTGAGTTCTACCTGGGCCGGTACTCTTTCGGAGGTTCGTCGGCGACGCGCTCGAATGCAAGGTATCCCATGAAAACGACGCTGTACGGGTCAAGTGTGTCTCCCTTGTAGTCTACCAGCGCTGCACCATGGTCCAGAAACGTCCACGAAGTCTGGAATCGAGGATTGGATCGGCTGGGTCTCATGGACCAGTCCAGGTATGACTCGTCTTCCTTCTCACCGAGATACACTATTTCCATGTGTCCGTCGAAATCCAATAGATATTCGTTCGGCACTTCGCCCGCTCTGATGATCGTCGCAGGATCCAGCGGGAAGCGCTGAGCGGATATCGCTGAACTTCTGGAAAATGTGTCTCCGGCGGTACTGCCAATCGAGGGACGACGATAGGTTTTAAATCCTTGCGCTTCAGTTCGTCCCGAGATCAAGGCCAGCAGGAAATGGCGAAAGGATCCCATGAACGCCATCCGTCTCTTTTCTGCCCAGCGGGCCGCTTGCGCGTCATTTTCAGGATCCAATTCCTCGTAGAGCCCTTCACCATCATACTGAACCCTATTGGGCGTTGACTCGAAATCTCTCAGGAAATACTGGATTCGATATCCCAGAGCCTTGTTTTCGATGATCAGAGGCCCGCCTGCTACTGCCGTCAGGCTCCCTCTCCGGGATTCAAAGTCCAGTACTTCAGGGTTGAGAATCTTGGTTTCGAGAGCGTTCGGCGTCTCTCCAATAAAAAGACGAGTAAATTTTTCAAGTCGCTTTTTCCAGTTCTTGTCTCGCTCTGCTTCGACTACGATCTCGCCGATTTCAAGAATGGACGGTTTAAGTCTGAAACTGAACGAATAGGCTTTCGAAGTTCTGAGCATCACATCCAGAAAGTCATCTTCGAACCCTAGCATCGATACGTAGAGGCGGTGTGCTCCCGTTGAGACTCCGGTGAGGGTATACTCGCCGTTCTCGTTCGTGGTCGTGCCAATCATTGATTTTGCGATGAACACGTGAGCACCGAAAAGTGGAACACCGGTCTCATCATCCAGCACTTCTCCGCTCAGAACAACGACCATGTTCGGCTGCGCGAAAAGATCAGGGGACATGAGAGTGCTTGCAACCAGAAGACACAGGATGAAAGTGATATTTTTCATTTTCAGCATCGAAGTGAGACTAAGACCACAGGTTTCGGGTAACGGATCAAGCCTGTCAATGCCATGGTAGGGCAAATTTCGGTCCGCGAATCAATTGGTCACTCCAGATTACCCTGCTAACGGCCTCATCGTTTAAATGGACGGATCCGGACAATCTACACCTCCGTAAACGTTCAACCGTACGCTTCATTTCGATCAATTCGTTGGTCGGCCGTCCTACCATGAGGACGACGTTCACTGCGCCTCACGGATGGCATCCAATGCCCCCGGGTCCTCCAGGCTTGACACATCTCCAAGTTCGCCGTTGATCCACGCCGCCTTGATAAGGCGACGCATCACTTTTGAGTTTCGAGTTTTTGGTAGTTTTGTGGTAAAGCGGACAAATCCAGGCTTTAGTGGCTTGCCGAGCTCAGAAGTAACCGCGTTGACAAGAATCTGTCTAAGCTTTTCGGATGGCTCCACACCTGGCCTGAGGACCGCAAAAACCCCCAATTCTTCTCCCTTTATTTCATGGGGGATACCGACAGCCGCACTTTCCGTCACATTGGGGTTCGCGTTGACGATGGATTCGACTTCGGCGGGACCGAGACGTTTTCCGGCGACCTTTATCGTGTCGTCACTTCTACCCAGAATAAACCAGAGGCCATCTTCATCGACAGCAGCAAAATCTCCGTGGAGCCAAAGCCCCGGGCGTTTTTCCCAGAAGGATTCAAGGTAGCGGGCATCGTCTTTCCAGAATCCGCGTGTCATTCCGATCCACGGCTTTCTGATCACTAGCTCTCCGACAACATTTTGGACGGAATTTCCGTCCTCGTCGATTACATCGGCCGCCATGCCCGGAACCGGGCCACTGAATGAACAGGGCTTGAGAGGCCTTAAGAAATTTCCACACACGATACCGCCCGAAATCTCCGTCCCGCCTGAATAATTCAGGATAGGCTTGTCGCGGTTCAGCACTGATTCAAAAACCCAGTTCCACGATTGAGGGTCCCACGGACTGCCTGTGGAGGCCACGGCACGAAGGCCGGACAGATCCGAGGCCTGTACGAAATCTGTACCGTGGGGCATCAGTGCACGTATTAGAACGGGTGAGAGGCCAAGGTGCGTAACGTCGTGCGCAGCAACCATTTGCCATAGTCTTCCTGGATCAGGAAAATCGGGAGCACCATCAGAAAATACCATGGAGGCTCCAATCGTCATTGTGCCAAAAACGAGCCATGGTCCCATCATCCATCCCATATCGCTCATCCAGTACATCGTTTCTCCGGGCTTCACGTCCATCGAGTGAAACATGTCCTGGGCAGCTTTCACCGGGAAGCCACAATGCGTGTGCACGGCACCTTTGGGTCGTCCGGTGGTGCCTGAGGTGTAGATGATCATCATTATATCCTCTGCCGAAGTACTCTCGGTTTTCGCCGTTTCCGGGAATCCCTCAGTAAAGGCATGAAAATCAACGTCACGATCGATTGTTACCGGTACATCGGAGCGAGAGGCGTGGGAATGCACAATTACGCGGCGCACATCGGGGCAGGAGAGGAGTGCTTCATCGGCAGTTTCCTTCAGGGGAATCGTTTTGCCCCTGCGGGGAAAGCCGTCGCTTGTGAACATCGCCTTGGCCTCGGCATCGAGGAGACGCGTCGTCACTGCCTTCGGACCGTAACCCGAAAAGAGGGGCAATATTATTGCTCCAATCTTGATGACCGCCAAAAAGGCAAATAACAACTCCGGCGTCATGGGCATGAACAATGCAATCACGTCTCCCTGGCCGAACCCATCCGCCCTAAGTGCCCCGGCGAGCCTGGCAACCTCAACGGAAACTTCCCGGTATGTGAGGTACCGAATGTTTCCACCTTCCGCCTCGTATTTGAGCGCGATTCGCTCAGCGGTATCCTCATCGCGAAGCCACTTGTCAAGCAGGTTATGGACGATGTTCATGCGGCCATTCACGCACCAGACCGGCATTTCAGGCCCTTCGCTGAGATCTACGACATTAGTATAGGGCTGCTCAAACTCAATGCCCAGGTGCGTTATGGCCGCATCCCAGAACCATGCAATATCCGTAGTACTCCGCTCCATCAGCTTCTCATAGGAAGTAATTCCATGGAGATCCATGAAGGCCTGCAAGTTGGACTCGGCAACTACTGCAGGATCCGGTGTCCACGCAATTTTCTGGTCGAAAGGAAAGGTGGGCGAGGGCTCACTCATAGGCAGTTATCGATCAAAAAGTGCAAATGAAAGAGGACAGCTGATACAAAGTCAAAACCTTCTGGATCAATGCACGTTAACGGCGCGATCCTCCAAGAATAGAGACTTTTTACACTATGAAGCGTATCGTTTTGTTCGCCCTTGGCCTGACAGTTCTGGCTGGTTGCGCCGGAGATGTCCCAACGACCGGTCTGGTCGCGGACATGATTCCTGGCCCCGATGCTGCCAATCCGAATTCTATTGTAGAATTCCATGGCAAACTGTACCTGCAATTGAATGACAACCTGTATGGATCTGAAATATGGTCGTACGATGGTCGCCGGTTGATCCGGGAGTCAGATATTGAGCCTGAAAAAGGTAATTCGGGGCCAACCCGATTTTTCGTCTATCAGGACAAGCTTCATTTTACGGCTCTGAAAGAGCCCTATGGTCGTGAGCTATTTGTCATGGATGGGTCAAGAGAAAGGCTGGTAAAAGACATTGGAGGTGATCCTGGAAGTTCTCGGCCTGGATACTTCACTGAGTTTCAGGGCATCGTCTATTTCTCGGCCAACGATCAAACTACCGGCTTTGAACTCTGGCAGTTGGATGGGAGCGAAGTTGTTCAGACGTCAGATATCAATGCCGGATCGGGAAGCTCCAATCCCTCTGGCCTCGTTGTGTCCGGAAACCTGCTCGTCTTCTCAGCCGGGCGGAGCGGACTTGGAACAGAGTTATTCTCTTTTGACGGAATCACTGTATCGCTGGCGTCTGAAATAAATCCAGGTCCGTCAGGTTCTCGTCCTTCGGAACTGACTGTGGTGGGAAATCTGGTCTATTTTTCCGCATATACTCCCGATAGTGGTATCGAATTGTGGTCCTTTGACGGAACGAGTGCCACGATGGTCGCGGATCTCCATCCTGGCTCTGACAGTTCCTCTCCGAGAGCCTTGATTGCACATGAAGGGCGACTGTATTTTGCCGCAAATGCCCCGGAAACAGGCGTCGAGATGTATTCGGTCAGTCCCGGCGAAGCACCTGTCCTCGTCTCGGATATCAATCCCGGCGAGGAAAGCTCGAACGCTCAAGCGTTCTTTCCAGTTAGAGACAGGATCTTTTTTGCGGCTGACGATGGAGAGCACGGCCTGGAGCTCTGGGACTGGACTGAAGCAGACGGGGTGGGCCTAGTGGCGGACATAGGCGAAGGGTCGGAGGGGTCAGATCCTCACGCTATGATTGTCTTTAATGATGAGTGGACCTACTTCACTGCTCGAACCGCACTGTACGGATTCGAGCTGTGGCGCACAAATGGAACCACCACAGAGATGCTTCTAGACATCTGGCCAGGATCAAACGGCGGGACGCCAAACGACTACGCAGTACTGAACGATCAAGTATGCTTTTCGGCGGCGGACGGGGTGCACGGTCGGGAATTCTGGTGCGCCATTCATCCGGACCTGACACCAATTCTCAGCCGAACGCGCTAGGTGTGAGCTTCGGGTCTCCAGGATAGCATATAGTCCTTGTCCTCTGCCTCTACGGCTGCCTTCGTCATGTGCAGAGGTTTGAAGGTGTCGACCATTACGGCGAGCTCCTCCGTTCCTTTCTTACCTATGGAAGCTTCGACCGTGCCAGGATGCGGGCCGTGAGCGATTCCGCCCGGATGCAGGGTAAACGAGCCTCGTTCGATGCCTCGTCGACTCATGAAGTCGCCTTCAGCATAGTACAATACCTCATCTGAATCGATGTTCGAGTGATTGTAGGGGGTTGGGATCGCGTCCGGATGATAGTCGAACAGGCGCGGCACGAATGAGCAGATCACAAAATTTCGGCCTACGAAATGCTGATGGGTGGGCGGGGGCTGGTGTATGCGTCCCGTGATGGGTTCAAAATCGTGAATGGAGGTTGCATATGGATACATGTAGCCGTCCCAGCCAACGAAGTCGAAGGGATGATACCGAAAGAAAATGGGGTGTAGAAACCCGTGCTTCGCCACTCTGACCTCAAATTCACCCTCTTCATCATGCGTTACCAATTCCGTCGGCGGGCGGATATCGCGTTCACAGTAAGGCGAGTGTTCGAGGAGCTGGCCGGAGGCATTACAGTAGCGCTTCGGATACCGTATTTCCGAAAATGACTCGATGATCAGAAGTCGCCGTGGACCCTCCTTGAATTTCCACCGATGTGTGATTGTTCGAGGGACGTGGACGTAGTCTCCTTTTTTGAAATCGACATTGCCGAAGGGGCTTTCGAGGACACCCTCTCCGTCATGCACGTAAATCATCTCATCTGCGACGGCATTTCTGTAGAAATAGTCCATGGGCTCACTCGGCGAGCAGACTGCGAGCCGAACGTCTGAGTTACCCATCACGTATCTGCGAGACTCAAGCCAGGCACCTGATGATTCAATATCGAAGCCGCTGACGTGTCGATGTCGAAGGAAGTTTAACTCAACGTACTCGACGCCATACGGAATGGGATCGCCGACCCGCACGACTACGGTGGGCGGATGCACGTGGTAGGCGATGGAAGAAATGCCGCTGAATCCTTCTGCGCCGATTACTTCTTCACTGTACAATTCTCCGTCTTTGCGACGAAATTGAGTGTGCCTTTTCCTAGGCATCTCACCCATTCGGACATAATGTGGCATCGAAGAACCGTAATGATGGAGTAAGGAGGGTGTCGGAGTCGGTTTCGGGATCCGTTAAAGGTTGCCGCGCCGCGCCTGCTCGTTTTCGATCGATTCGAAGAGAGCCTTGAAGTTACCCTTTCCAAAGGACTTGGCTCCTTTGCGTTGGATAATTTCGTAAAAAAGAGTGGGACGACTCTGAACTGGTTTAGTAAATATCTGTAGCAGATATCCCTCCTCGTCGCGATCGACCAGGATGCCCAGTTCATTCAGTGGCTCGAGATCCTCATCTATCTCCCCCACTCTGTCCAGCAGATTGTCGTAATAGGTGTCCGGAATGTGGAGGAATTCTACACCACGGCTTCTGAGGGTCGAGACGGTTTCGATAATGTTATCGGTAGCCATCGCGATGTGCTGGACTCCCTGACCACGATAGAAATCAAGATATTCTTCGATCTGACTCTTCTTTTTTCCCGACGCGGGTTCGTTGATCGGAAATTTGACGCGGTCATTACCGTTGGCCATAACCTTCGACATCAGAGCGGAGTACTCGGTGGATATGTCCTTGTCGTCGAAGGTGAGAAGATTGCGGAAACCCATCACGCTCTCGTAGAACTCCACAAACTTGTTCATTTCACCCAGGTAGACGTTTCCCACGCAGTGGTCCACATATTTGAGTCCCACATCTGCTATCTCGTGATATTCGTTTCGACGTTCGGTGAAGCCGGGCATAAAAACGCCTCGATAATCGCTTCTCTCCACGAAGGAGTGAATAGTGTCGCCGTACGTCTTTATGGCCGAGATCGTCACTTTTCCGAATTCGTCTTCCAATACTTCCGGTTCGCGTACAGCCTCGGCGCCGCGCTTCATGGTCTCTTCGAAAGATTTTGTCGCGTCGTCTACCCAGAGAGCAATGTCTCTAACCCCGTCGCCATGCAATCGAACATGCTCCGCTATCTCGGAGTCCGGGCCCAGCGCTGAAGAAAGGACGATCCTGATTTTACCCTGCTGGACCACAAAGCTGGTTTTGTCCCGGCTTCCGGTTTCAAGTCCAGCATAGGCGACCGTTTTGAATCCAAATGCTGCCTGGTAATACATGGCCGCCTGTTTGGCGTTTCCCACGTAGAATTCCAGGTAATCTGTACCGTTGAGTGGGAGAAAATCAGTCGTGTCTGTTGTCGGAACGGGGGCTGTAGCTTGCATATCCAGCGTAAAGTTGGCTGTGAGTAAATCGAATGGATCCTTACATATAAAACAATATCTGTCAAAGATGAAAGCATTCAGAAGTTAATTCGGAAATATGTGTATCAACACGAACTAACTTCGGCAATAGGTCTAAACAGATGTATTTCCGGAAATCATCTTCGGAGCCTCAGGCTCACCCTTCGGGGTTGTTTGAAGATGCGCTCTAGAAACGGATTAAAATACGAACGGATTAGCGTTCCCAAGAGTTTCGCACAGCAGCCAACACAACATCCGACACGGCAGCCGCCACAACATTCGACGCGGCCGGAGCGGTCGATAACTCTCGAGACTCAATATCCTGACATGTGTCGAGTGGTCGGTATCTGGCACAACACCCGCACCAAAGCGTTCTCGCGAGTTCAAGCGGCGAAAGATCATTATTCCTTACTGAACGAAACCAGAGCGCTCATCTTCGTATTCATTTGATCATCGGCGTCCGACGTAGTTCTCTCTGAGAATTGGTTTACCGGAGGGAGTGTCTGCATCGAATTTCATCGCGCGGCATTTAGAAAATTAAACTATCGAATAACCACAGGCGTGATTCGACGACGAATATATCAGACGTGTATTTTAGTATGCATTGTGGCGATGACCTCGACATGCGACAACGCCGATAAATTTTATATCGACAGCCTCGATGTAACTCTATCCAGTTGGGACTCGGTGAGGGTTGAAGCAACCTTCATGAGCGATCCCAGGTTGGGGGCCGGGATCAGGGTATTTCCAGACGTAGTGACCTACACCATTTTCAATTCATCTTATGACACACTTTTCGTGGGTGATTCGGCCTCGATTCAGATCAGCGACAAAGATCTTGGAGACCAAGAGAGATTATTGATAGAGGTCTGTGGCTTTTTCGAAACAAGGTCCGCGTGCGATCAGAAAACCTACACCACTTCCCCGAAACGGGTGCAGGCGGAATACAGCGTTGAGTTTCCTGCCGATTCGAGTGCCTACAATCGAGGCCGAGTGAGGGCAAGTGTCATCATTGAAAGACAGCGATTCGGCGGAGAGGCCTGGGAACGCATCCGCCCCTCTTCGAGGAAGGAGTTGTTCGTGATCGCCTACGTCGCAGAAAACAAATCGGCCAGCGTCCGGATTCCAATCGGGCGCTCCAACAATCGGTTCGTTCTCAGTAGGTACGCGGGATACAGGGATTTCAGGTTTAACATTCAGTCGGCGATAATGGATGCCGACTCAGCCGCCATCCAGTTCGATCTCTACGCGAGGCTCTCACAAAATCCTACTCTTGTCGCAACAGAGCAAATCGTTCTTCGAAACAAGACGGAGAGAGAGCGGATGTCCGAAGTAAGTCTGTTGGTCGAAAGAACGGGTTCACAAATCCTGAAAAGCGTGAGTGGGATATTTGGTGTCAGAAGGGCTTACGTTTTCATTAATGAGTGGACTTACGAGGCTTTGGACAAGGCGTACAAGGCTGAATTTGAACTGCACTGGCAGGATTCCTTTCGAGGAGAGTGGTCAGACATGACGGGCGAATTGCACGTACGCTCTGATGGCACCCTCGGTACTTTCAGTATTATTCGAGCCAGTGAGAGGGCCGAAAGGAGATGGAATTCGAGAGTCGGTGAACAAACGCTCGATTTGGACCCTCTTTTCCCCGAACTTGTAATCGATCCTCCCGAGGAGGATTTCCAAAACATCGATCGTGACCCCGAGAGAAGACGCCAGTGACTTTTGAAGCGCTTGTAATAGACAGTACTGAGCCACGTGTATCGATAAGGTCCCTAACCCAGGATCAACTTCCGGGTGAGGGTGATGTACTCGTTGGAGTCGAATGGAGTAGCATCAACTACAAAGACGCGCTGGCTGTCACGAGCAAGGGAAAGATTATCAGGGGTGAAATGCCCTTCGTCCCCGGGATTGATCTGGCTGGCAGCGTGATTCACTCTGAGTCATCGGATTTTTCAGAAGGCGACCGTGTGCTGGCGACCGGCTGGGGTATTGGCGAAAAGCACTGGGGTGGGTACAGTCAGGTTCAGAGGGTTTCAAGTAAAAGTCTGATTCCAATTCCGTCGGGCCTGTCTACCCGGGACTCTATGATCGTTGGAACGGCTGGATTGACGGCGATGCTGTCGGTGCTCGAGATTGAAAATCATGGTTTGCCGATCACGAGCGGTGAGGTTCTCGTAACCGGAGCCACTGGCGGAGTTGGAAGTTTTTCCACGATGTTGCTTAGTCAAGCAGGATACCAAGTCGCCGCATCGACCGGAAAGTCTTCGGCACGGGATTACTTGATGAGCCTTGGAGCTACGCGAATTGTCGAACGAAGCGAGCTGGAAAACGGCGCTGCTCGGCCGCTGGATCGAGGCGAGTGGAGCGGTTGCATTGATTCTGTCGGGTCAAAGACGTTGGAATCAGTCCTCAGCCGCTGTAAAGCTCATGCCGTGGTCGCCGCGTGTGGACTGGCGGGGGGCCACGAGCTGAACACAACGGTTTTTCCGTTCATCCTGCGGGGTGTAAAACTTATCGGTATCGATTCCAATACCTGTCCTGTGGCCAGGCGAATAACTGCCTGGAGTCGACTGAGCGAACTGGCTGGAAATGTGGATTTGAACTCGTTAGCTCACGAGGTTGCTCTGAGCGGAATAGTCGAAGCGAGTACACAGCTCATGAAAGGAGGAATCACTGGACGCTACGTGGTCAATCTCCAGAGCGGGGCCTAATCGGACCTTCTTTTCTTTTTGCCGCTTCCAGGAGACATATCGATCATGATGGCGATGACCATCACTACTATCTGAAAAATACCCCAGGAGCCGTTGAATACGTTTTGTACAACGGTGTACCAGAGTAGCGTCGTTGGTGCAAAAACGAATCCTAGAATCGGCCAGAGCAGGGAATCGAATATTCCTCCGAACCAGTTCGTCATGAACCACAAAAATGCGATCGAAAGGCGTGGAACGATGAGTGCGCCGGCAACAAATAAACAAGGCATCGCAGTTTGCTCGTCTGAATAGTGATGGTAAACAGCTTTGCGGCCCGAGTTCCAATTCGCTGTCCACCCATAAAACGGCCCCGTTCCTCAGGAACGATGACTATCAGCACTCAAGACGTAGCAGAAAGACGAAAGATTCGTCTTAACAGAACGCTTTCTCGTCCGATACTGGAGAAGACAGGAAAAATTTCCTGAGAGAGACACAAATCGACTGAAAAACCAAAGAAAGGCGTATTTGACGCATTTAGAAATGTGCGGAAGAAAAATCGCGGCGAAGCCGGAGCCGTCGCTGTGAACCGCACCTATGCTCGTTCAGAGGACTTCGCGCCGACAGAGCTTCTCGATTTCGCTCTTATCGACGAGACTGTCAATGAATGGTTGGCAGGCACAAAGGCCGAACAGGACGTGGAATCAAACAAAATTTTCCGTCTGGCGGATCGCGTTCTCACACAGGCGCTTCGAGATGGATCGATCTCCAGCGATGATCTCGATGAATGGGAGAAGAAATACGCAGCCGCGGGCACCCTCTCATGGAGAACGATCGCGCGCCAAGAGCCTTCTCGAGCCCAATCGCTGGAGCGCCTCGCAGCCAGTATCTACGGATTTCGTCCCGTTCTGATATGTCAAATGAGTTCTCTTGTTCAGGCAGATCTTCTGACTGCCAAGGTTTCTCCGCAGCTCTGGCAGCGCCTGTTTGAGATTGGAGTTGTTCCAGTGGTTGAGCACGGACATGCTCCCGATGTGAGTGGTCGCATCGTGTGCATATCGAGAGATCCGAGCGACCGCGTGACCTGGAAGCTGATGAACAAACTTGATGCGTTCAAATCCGAGTTGACCTATGCAGATGGCAGCGTTGTCTCGGGTATGCAGGATCTGATTACGCAACATGTCTCTGCCATCGGTGCTTCCATATATGTTACGCGTCTGCGTCTCAGTTTTGCCCATTGCGTCTGCAAAACAAGAGGTGCATGCTGAGAGCATTGTTATTCGAGTGCTTGACGATCGAAAGGTACTGACCGATCTGAGACAGATCGGACTTCTGGAAGACGCCTACGCGCGTTTCCAGGAGGCCATTAGACAACCCCACGGGATGATAATTTTAACGGGTCCAACGGGATCTGGTAAAAGCACCACCCTTGTAGCAGCCCTACATCAGGTTGTGACTCCAAAAGTTAATGTATTGACGGTCGAGGACCCGGTCGAGTATCTCATGCGTGGTGTGCGACAGATCAAACTGAGTCACAAACTGACCCTTGAGGGAGCCCTTCGCGCAATTCTCCAGCATGACCCAGACGTGGTCATGGTGGGAGAGATGCGAGATCAGGAGACCGCCGAACTGGCTATCAAGCTGGCGAACACTGGTCACTTAACCTTCACTACGCTGCACACGAATGATGCGCCGAGCGCGGTCAGCAGGTTATACAAAATGGGTGTCGAGCCCTTTTTGATTGCTTACGCCATCAATATTGTAGTTGCTCAACGCCTCATTCGAAAACTTTGCGTCTCGTGCAGAGTGATCGATAGCGAACCCGATTTGGATCAGTTCCGCCATATTGGCTCCTCAGACGAGGACTTGGCTGATGCAACCATCTACAAGGCCAGCTCAGATGACAAGTGTAAAAAATGCAAGGGTACGGGTTATAAGGGCAGGCGGGCTATCGCGGAGACCATGCTGTTCACCGACAAGATCCTGTCACTCATCATGGCGTCCGATGAGATCGTGGACGAGGATATTCTTCGCAAGGCTGCGGTTGAAGATGGAATGACCACGCTTCCAGATGCCGCACGACAGCTTGTCCTCACCGGAGAAACGAGACTGGAAGAGGCCGTTCGCGTGACAGGCTCTTAGAGCTGAGCGACCGACCCGAGAACCCGGCCTATTCTTGTTCTTCGGAAGGAGCGTTTCTGAAATACAGCGCCCATGCCGAAAGGAGAAGCACCAGATATCCTGCCATCATGGACAAGACGATCAGAAATCCTGAGATCGATCCGTCGAAGAGGATGAACGGCATATTGATAATCAGGAGAAGCGGAAATCCGAGGAGGAGCGCAATTCCACTGGATAGAACTAGTTCTTGTGCAACGGGTGATCTGTACTCGGGATCTGTAACGCGCAGGAGTGCAAGTCCAGAACTGATCGTACCGGTCATCTGGGCGAACATGCCGATGAAGCGCTCAAATTGATACGCACTGAAGATTACACGGCACGTCCATTTCAAGAAGAAATACGTCAGAAGCGCTCCGACGAAGCAAATAAGTAGCAGCGGAAGAGCAAAGCGCAGGGCGAACGTAAGGCTGATTCCCATTATTGATGTGACGATCAGAAATTCGGCAAACGTTCCCGTGATCCTGTGAATCATGCCTTCATCGATCCAGTTGCCGCGAGAGCCACCCAGCACCAGTCTTCGGGTTACGAGTGCAATGACATTCGCAAAAATGAAGTGGAAGGACCACAATACAGGGATTTCCTGGGCGAGCCCGGCAGATGAAAGCAGCGATGCCAGGAGGTTTGTCAGCAACCAGGTCCCTAAATAAATGGCTCCTACGAGGGCGAGATGGACCGCCAGGGGCTCAACGGAGGCACCCGAGAAGCTCATTCTGGCGCCGACCGGTCTGTCGTCAGAACTTCGAATTCCGGTGCGCACATGGTTCGGGATCGTACCCAGTTGCCCCTTCTTGGCAGCGCGATTGACCAGAAACATTCCGAAAAAATAGGCCACTAAAAAACCTATGGCACCCATCGTAAGGCCCATGGACCCGCCGTCAGCGTATCCAAACGCCGTCCAGGACTGCCCAATCGAGTAGGCAATTCCTGGTCCCATCGCAAATCCGAGGGGCAGGAGCATTCCGATGGCCGGATTCAAATCGGGAACCATTGTCACAGCGACAGCGACTGCGATGCCCAGACCCACCATTCCCTGAATCAGCATTACACTGACCTGCATAAACCCCAGATTAATGACTCCGAACGAATGCTTCTGTTCTGATCTGTGGAGGCCGACCGATATGAAGGTCAACGCCAACAAATGGTACACATAGGCACCCATACGAGTCGGTTCAAACGGGATAAGGCCCAGTAGCTCAACTCCCAGGATCAGACCCAAAAACCCCGCGATAAGGCTGTTGGGAATGAGAAAACGCTGGAAAAAGCCGACATATCTCCTAAGAAGGGTTCCAGCCAGCAGCAGAGTGCTCACGATTGCGAAATCGATCAGCAGGTCGCCGACGGTCATGTTCAGAACCCACGCTTCCATTTCTTAAAAGTGATTATTTGTTAATGTGTGGCGCGAGTCTGCCGAGAACGTCTTTCCATGCGAGAACGCTGTCTTCCTGGCGAAAATGCGCAAAAACCGACGAGGATTCAGAGATCAGCCAGAATTTGTCGTTTCGCTCGAGCCCCATGTACTTGACATCTTCGAGACTTTCGTGGTGCGTATCGCCAAATTCGAGGTGGTCCTTCCACAGGGTACACGATTGATTGGGCAGGACACGAACTTGGCCTTGGTGACTCTCGATTCTCAGATTCGCTGTTCCTTGCAGTATTGGTCGATCAGATGAGTCGGGAAGGGGAAGATTCTTGATCTCCTCGTACAGGTCAGCGGTGGTCGTGTGGATTCCCGTATTGGTATTCACCAGGGTTGAATCTGCTTGTACTCTCCAGTGTCGGGTACTTTGAAGGTTTGAGACCTCATTTCCGCTCGATGTTTGGAGACCGCCAAACGCTCCTGAATCCGGATCCCTGTACAGCAGTCGGGCAATGCCATCCGCAGGTCTGAATGCCCAGGCTGGACGAATTGACCTGGATACCACGTTCTCATCTGCCGCAATCGGATTTTTGAGTCTATCTAGCCCGGTTTCAAGGTCCGGTCGATCTGAAAAATCAACCGCATCATGCACCTTTACTTTGAGGTGTGCCGGTCTGGGCCAGGAAGCCCATCGGGGCCAGCCCACGTAGGACCCAATGATTTCGACCGGGTAAACGGGAACGGTCGCTCGCATAAAGAGCTTGGCCGTTGATTCAATCCATGGTGCGGGACGGCCATCCCACCGACGTCCTCCTTCTGGAAAAATCACGACTCGCTTGCCCTCCTCAAGCATCCTCCATATGCGTCGAATCAGATGAGGTTCGGGAACACGTTTTCGGGTGCCAACAATACCCGCAGCTGAGAAAACCTTGGAAAGAATACCCGATCGCAGGTACTCCATGGTCATTACTCCGGTTGTCGCTTTTCCAAGATCCGTGAACGCATTCAGGATAAATGGATCGTAATTGTTGGAGTGATTGCCGTAAATAAAGCACGGGCCCGGTGGCAAAGTGCCACCGCCCTCCAGTTCCAGATCCCAGCACGCCTTGCTAAAAGGGATTATCGAACTCCTAAACACCAATTCCGCCCCGATCTGCGTGAAGGAAGGGCTGTTGATGGGGCTCGAAATGTTATTTACCTGAAGATGAAGAAAGCATTGCCAATATAACCTTCATTTTGCATCTTGAGTGTGACGACCCAATAACCGCTTGACAGGCAATCACATACGCTCCCCAGCGGAGGACGACCGTGACTAAAGCAGATATAATCGATCAGATTTCAGCCGGAACGGGACTTACCAAGCTGGAAACCGAAGCCGTGGTGAACGGATTTATAACTGTAATCAAGACCGAACTGAAACGTGGAGGCCGTATTGACCTGCGGGGCTTCGGTTCATTCAGCGTACAGCATCGTGCCGCAAGAACGGCAAGAAATCCAAGAACCAATACACCGGTTCACGTTCCATCAACAAATATTCCTGCCTTCAAGGCTTCAAAAGAGTTTAGAAGGGATGTAGACGCCGCCGTCAGTTAGACGCAATAGATGAATCAAAACTGCGATTCCTGCGGAGCCCGTTTGAGCTCCACTGCCGCGGTATGCGATCTTTGCGGAACACCGACAGGTGTTGCGCAGATTGAGCCCGTATCGGGAGAAAGTCCCGAACCCACCAATCCAGAATCCAAGGAGAATCCAAATGCACCACATTCATGTGGCCAGTGCGGCTGGACGAATCCGGATGGATCAAAATACTGCAACTCGTGCGGCTCGGCTCTGAAGGTAGGCGCGGCCGCTGGCGGATCCAGCGGTAAACGCAAGAAGACGCCCCCCGGTCGAGGACCCAAAAAGGCAGACACCTCCACTTCTGATCCAGCAGGCTCCTCCCAAAAGGCCGTAGGATTGCAGATTGGGATCGTTGTAGGATCGTCACTTCTGCTGGTGCTGGCTCTGTATGTAATCACATCGATGAGTTCGGGTAGTCAAGCGGACAATGGCACGGCCGCTCCAATGATAGAGGCCGCCGAAGAACCGCTTGCCCAGCAATGGATTCCCAGGCAGGAAGAGCTAAAGGAAGCACTACAAGGGGCCAGCGAGGAAGACGTAGTGCAACTGCGTCGTCAGCTCATCGATTTATATTTTGCGGCAGGCCGATTTGATTTCGCAGCTGAGGAAACTGTATTGATAGCCGAGTCTGCGGGTGTCGAAGAGGAGTGGATTGTGGCTGGGAATCTGTACTTCGACTGGATGCAACGAAAGCCTGAATCGCTACGGTCGCCGTGGGCGCAGAAGGCGGTGGCAGCCTACCAGGAGGCACTTGCTATCAATCCCCTGAATTTGGATGTTCGAACCGACATGGCGATTGCCTATCTGTACGATCCTCAAAATGCGATGATGGCCATTCAGGAAACGAATCGCGTACTTGAACAGGATTCTCTTCACATCCAGGCAAACTTCAACCGAGGCATCATGTTATCCCAGATCGACCGGACGGCTCAAGCGATCGAGCAATTTGAAAAGGTCAAGAGAATATCATCAGGTGAATCGGACCCGGTATATGTACGAGCAGTGGAAGCAATCGAGAGACTGAGCGGTGGAAACTGAACAAACCACCGAGAAATATCGGAGGCTGCACCGCACTCTTACTTTTCGTTCAGGTCTGTGTAGAGTCTTTTGATCAGTTGAATTTGGGCCACGTGGTACGCGTCGTGCAGGACAATTCCGAAGAGATGGTCCGCGGTCCGATTTCCACTAGGTAGCGTGTCGTCCAACCTTTCGGAGTCCAGGTCCTTAATGGCTTCCACCAATTTCCGATCCTCGCTTTTCAGTAGGCTCGGTCTTTTTTCCAAGCGTCGTCTGACCGGAAATCAGGAAGGGCGGGAAAGCTTGAGGGCTTCCTCGGGAAAATACCCTGTGGTAGATCCAGCAATCGACGCCGCACCGCATATTTCCAGTACGCCATGTGCAGCGTCAGCATCCAGATCGAGTTGCGATCGTTTCCGGGCCGCCAGGCCGCCTGTCTCGCGTCAACACCTCTTAGACATCCGAGGACGGTCGGGCCGCCGTGCCAGAGCCTAAACCCTGCGGGTGGATCGAGCAAGCGAAGAATTTCATTTTTTCGAAGATCCGTCATGCCATTAATCGGGAAAAGAATTTCAGTCTATTCCTCGTTCAAGTTTTATTTGGATTGATATCGAAGTATATACAAATGCCCTGACTTTCTTGAAACGGAATCGGCTTTCTAGAGGCAGAATGGGTTTCCGAGAAACAGAACTGACTTCCCAGCAACCGAATCGATTTCCATGCCGAACAGAATTACATATGACGTGTGTATTGTGGGTTCCGGAGCCGGAGGTGGCATGGCTGCACACGAGCTGACAAAAGCTGGTGCTAAGGTCGTTGTTCTAGAAGCGGGGGGCGACTGGGACGCCGCTAAGGACGGAAACATGCTGACCTGGAATTACGAATCTCCGAGGAGGGGAGGCTCGACGAAGGAGCGGCCGTTCGGAGAGTTTGACGCGTGCATCGGTGGATGGAATATCGATGGCGAGCCCTACACGCGAGCCGAAGGGACGGAATGGGACTGGTGGCGAGCTCGGATGGTTGGCGGCAGAACGCACCACTGGGGCCGCATCTCGTTGCGGTTTGGGCCAGATGACTTCAAGCGCAGGTCGATAGACGGGCAGGGCGACGATTGGCCAATCAGCTACGACGACCTGAAGCCATACTATGATCGGCTCGATCGATTGGTTGGAATCTTCGGTAATGCTGATGGTCAGTACAATGAGCCGGATGGCGTCTTTCTTCCCCCTCCCAGGCCACGCTGCTACGAGATGATGGTGAAAAAAGGAGCCGAAAAACTCGGAATACCTGTTCTCGCGTCTCGATTGTCCATTTTAACGCGCCCACATGGTGGGCGCCCCCCGTGCCACTACTGCGGCCAGTGCAATCGTGGTTGCGCAACCCGGTCAAACTTCTCTGTGCAGTCCGTTCTATTGCCGCCGGCGCTGGCGACCGGAAACCTGACCATGGTCACGAATGCCATGGCGAGAGAGGTGACCACCGACTCCGAGGGGCAGGCAACGGGCGTCTCTTATGTGAGCACCATCGACAATCAGGAGTACCACGTCAATGCCAAAGTGGTCGTGCTGGCTGCCAGTGCTTGTGAATCGGCCCGACTGATGATGAACTCCAAATCAACGAGACATCCCAACGGTCTGGGAAATTCGAGTGACGTTCTGGGGCGCTACCTGACTGACTCGACGGGTGCCAGCGTGATGGGGTTCTTTCCTCAGCTTGTCGATATGCCAGTCCATAACGAAGATGGCGTGGGTGGAATGCACATTTACATTCCCTGGTGGCTGGAGAAAGACAAATCATTGCCGTTCTCTCGCGGATATCACATCGAGGTCTGGGGGGGACATGGCATGCCTGGAAAGGGTTTCGGAGGCGGAATTCAGAACACGAACGGAAGACTGAGCGGGGGAGACCGATCACGCGGAGGTGGCGGTTATGGACTCCAACTCAAGGACGATTATCGCCGTCTATGGGGCGCCCATATCGGGATGTCCGGAAGGGGAGAAATGATCGCCCGGCGCGAGAATAATTGTTCGATCGATCCCGAGGTCGTGGATAGATTCGGCATTCCTGTGCTGAAATTCGATATCAGGTGGAGTGACGAGGAACTGGAGCAGGTTCGCCACTTTCAGGAAACAGGTAACGAAATCATCCGGGCGATGGGCGGTGAATCTGCGTGGGATATCCCCTCAAAAGAAGAGGGATACGGAATAACGAGACCGGGCCAGATTATTCATGAAGTCGGAACGACGCGCATGGGCTCGGATCCGAAAAATTCAGTTCTGAACGACTATTGTCAGTCGCACGAAGTTCGGAACGTGTTTGTGGCAGATGCGGGTCCTTTCGTCAGTCAGGCGCATAAAAATCCGACCTGGTCCATCATGGCACTTTCAATGCGGACGTCTGAATACATCACAGAAGAAGTGAGAAAAGGAAACCTGGGGACGGCATAATGAAAAGACGAGAATCTTTGAAGTTGATTGCTGCGGCTTCGCTGGCTGCAGCATTTCCCGGATGTACTGTTAAGGAATTGGATTCGGCTGCTGCACGTGTGCTGAATGGATCTGGCACGCCAGAGTTTGAGAACAGAACGCCGACTGTTTTTTCGGAACTAGAGTATCAAACCATTCACTCGCTGGTCGACTTCATCATTCCAGCCGACGGCAAGTCGGGGAGTGCGACGGATGCCGAAGTGCCCGCGTTCATTGATTTTCTGCTGGGGGAGGTCGAGTCCATGAGACAGCCCGCCAGATCGGGCCTGGCCTGGATCGACACGAATTGCCAGGAGCGGTATGGGCACGGATTCGACTCACTGGATCGGCTGCAGCAGGTAGAAATACTCGATACGATTGCCTATCCAGAGGACTATCTACCCGAGAACAAGGAGGGTGTGGAGTTTTTCAGCTGGTTGCGGGACGCAACGGCGAGCGGATTCTGGTCGAGCAAGATGGGCGTCGAAGATCTTGGCTACTCCGGGAACAGCCCAACAGGGACGTGGAATGGGTGTCCGACGGAGGCCATGTCTCATCTGGGCCTCGCATACGAAGACATCTAAACGCCTTTTTTGAGCGACGCAAAAAGTAAGATGGCAGCCAGGGCCAGGATCCCGGATGCCATCATGGGCGAGGCGCCTGTGAGGGACTCGCCGATTACAGTGGTCCACTCGGCATTTGGGCGGATTTCAAGCTCCAGCCCAAGATTGTGACTGAAATGTTCATAGACCCCGTAAATCGCCCCAAGGCAGATGAGAACCATGCTTCTCCGGGTCCAAAGCACAGCGGTCTCACTCTGCCGATAGTGAACCCAGATGGCCATACCGAGACCGAGGGCAGACAGTCCGAAAGGAATCAACTGAATGGCCGTCTCTGTGTGAGATAACAGTAACAGCTCAGCCGCAGTGCCCAAAAATATGAGCGACGACATCCATCGAAGAAATCTCCTGTACCAGGTTTCCACTATTCGGAGACGTACAATCGAGCGAACTGAGAGGCAATGCCACCGGCTACCTCGGTTACGGCGTCGTAAAACGCGGCGTGTGATTCAAACGGACGTGCAGCTACCAACTGCTGGGCTCCCTCCAGATCGAGCCCGAGTATCTGCGCCACGGTCTCAGCATCTGATTCATTGATGTCGATCGGGACGTAAACATAGTTCTCGAACATGGCAACCTGCTCCTCATCAACGTATTTGCCTATTTCAAGTCTGAACTGGACAATACTGATGTAAGGTCGATACTCGTCAAATTCGTGAGCCATGCGATCACCAACCTCAGGAACCGTCTTGAATTCCTCGGCCGTGGCGGTGTTCAAATTCCACTTTTCGGCCGTGATGGGTCGAGTGGCCGATTCTTCCACTTCGGGGGGCGGATCGAATTTCTGAGGGCCCTTATCGGCGCAGGAGACGAGAAACACCGAGGTCGTAAGTGTAACTATTATGGCTATCCGTTTCATGTCGTCACAATTTCTGATTGGTTAAATATTGCAGTTTGTCAGGACACTGCGCGAAGGATATCGGGCGGGCCCGAAAAGTAGGTGAGTCTTGGCTGTGGATCAATTCGGATTACCTGGTCGCAGGCGTTTCAAGCAGCTTGCCAGCCAATTCTCTGGTCAGTTTGGCTGCCACCATGGCCGAAACTCCGTTGATATCGCGTGTTGGATTGAGTTCGACCAAGTCCGCACCGATAATCTCGGCGTCCATGCGATGAATCTGAGTGATCACATCTCGGACCGACATCCCACCGGGTTCGTGATGCGAAATACCGGGTGCATAGGCCGGGTCGAGTACATCGAGATCCAGGGATATGTAGGCAGGCCCTTCAATTCGAAGATTTCCGAGCTCCGGCAGATTCGCCATCTCGTAGACTTCAACTCCAAACCGTTCTGCCTGGGAGCGACAATGTTGGTTCAACGTTCGGATTCCAATCTGAATCAGGGAGACATGGGAAAACTCTTCGAGGATACGCGCGAAAGGGCATGCGTGTGAGTAGCGGTCTCCCTCGAAATCCTCATGCAGATCGGGGTGAGCATCGAACTGGACGATCGTCAACCGATCGTATTGTGGTGCGAGCGCCTGCAATATGGGATAGGTGACGGAGTGATCGCCGCCCAGGGAAATCAATTTACGGTTGGTTTTTAGCGCCTCTAAAACGCTTGCCGTAATTCGTTCTCGAGCGATTGCCCTTCCGGTTCCAGCACTCTCGCTTTCGAAATCGAGCTCCCGGAAGTCAACATTTCCAAGGTCTGTGACCGTTTGCCCAAACTCGAACATCATGCCGTTTTCGATGGACAGATTCGCCGAAGGGCTCAATAACGCTTCCCGTATCGCCTCTGGAGCCTGAGCTGGCCCCCGCATGAACGATGAGGACGCGTCGTAGGGTATGCCGAGCAGTGATATCATGATTGGGGATAGTCTGGTCTGATCTCCCCGATCAGGCCTTCCGAGCAATATCGGCTCTCTTTCGATCGTGAGTGTTCAGGTGTCGCTTTCGAAGTCGAAGCGATTTGGGGGTCACCTCAATGAGTTCATCATCCCGAATAAACTCGATCGATTCTTCCAACGACATACGACGCGGTGGAATGAGCTTCTGAAAAGCGTCCGAGGAAGAGGCCCGCATGTTGGTAAGCTTCTTCTCTTTCGTGATGTTGACCTCTAAATCAACATCGCGGCTATTTTCTCCCACCAACATTCCACCGTACACCATGTCTGTAGGGCCCATAAACAATTCGCCCCGCTCCTGCAGATTGACGATGGAGAAGCCGGTCACCTTTCCTTCACGGTCAGCGATCAAGGCTCCGGATGCGCGATGCGCAATTTCTCCAGCCCAGGGACGATATTTGTCGAAGAGGTGGGTCAGGATGCCGGTTCCTTTGGTGTCCGTAAGAAACTCGTTTCGATATCCGATGAGTCCTCGACTTGGAATCTCAAATTCAAGACGGACACGTCCCGATCCGTGGTTGACCATTCTAGTCATCACGCCCCGGCGTGCGCCCAGTTTTTGTACGACCGCTCCCATGAACTCTTCCGCGACGTCGATAAGGGCCATTTCGAACGGTTCGCAGCGTTTACCATTAATCTCTTTCGTAATCACGCGTGGCATCCCAACAGCAAACTCGAAGCCTTCTCTCCTCATCTGCTCGATCAGGATGGCCATTTGAAGTTCACCCCTCCCGTAAACCAGATGGCTGTCTGGAGAGTTGGTTGCCTCAATTCGCATGGACAGATTTGTGAGCGCCTCTTTGGCTAATCGATCCATTAAATTTCTGGAAGTGACATACTTTCCTTCCTTTCCTGCGAATGGCGAATCGTTGATTCGAAACTCCATCGACATGGTGGGCTCGTCGACATGGAGCGGTTCGAGGGGACGGGGGTCCACGGCATCTGCAATACTCTCTCCGAGGCCGATGCCCGTCATTCCCGCGATTGCTACGATGTCGCCCGCTCCTGCAGTATCGGTTTCAACCCGGCCAAGTCCGTAGTATTGAAAAAGGGCGGTGACGGTCGCTGGGGTCGTAGTGCCGTCACGGCGGCAGAGAACGACCTTTTGCTTGTTTTTGAGGGAGCCGTCGATGATGCGTCCAATCGCGAGAGGACCCAGATAATTGTCTGGCTGCACGTTCGTAACGAGTACTTGAACCGAGGCATCTGGATCGCCACCCGGTTCTGGTACGCTATTGACAATCGTATCGAAAAGCGGCTTCAGATCGGTCAACTCCCCATCAAGTGAGTCCTTGCACTTCCCATCCCGCGCGACGGCGTAAATGACGGGGAACTCAATCTGGTCGTCCGAAGCATCGAGATCAATAAACAGATCGTAGACCTCGTTCAGTACTTCTTCAGGACGCGCGTCGTCACGATCAATTTTATTGATAACGACGATGGCCGGCAGTTTCAGCTCAAGTGCTTTTGACAGCACGAACCGTGTCTGGGGTAGGGGACCCTCGGCGGCATCAACGAGAAGCATGATACCGTCGACCATCCGGAGAGTACGTTCGACTTCTCCACCAAAATCTGCGTGACCGGGCGTATCAACAATATTTATCTTAATGTCACCGTACTGCACAGCCGTATTTTTGGCCATGATGGTGATTCCCTTTTCTCTTTCCAGATCCATGGAATCCATGACACGCTCGGCAACTTCCTGATTTTCGCGAAAGGTGCCGGTCTGCCAGAGCATGGAGTCCACCAACGTCGTCTTGCCGTGATCGACGTGCGCCACAATGGCTATATTTCGGAGTTTCTGGGCCATGACATGTATATGGGTGAGAAATTAGAAAGCATCCGTTGAACGGGCCAGAGACACTTCGTTCTCCCATGAATCGCAAAGAAGTCGCGAATATCACCCACCTATAGGGCCTCCAGAGTTGCCTGGTCCCCGTTCTCGGCACACCGTGTATCTAGCGCCTCTTGATGTTGCCGCGCTGAATCGACTTATGCAATTTACTGAGATCGCGGTCATGATCACGTCGTTCGGCGAGAGATCGCCCGTGGTGTGCTGATTCGCGTCCTAATTTCTGGAAATTACTCAATCTGGCCTCATCCAAAAGGCCTTCATCGACGGCTGCCCGAATTGCACAGCCAGTTTCGACGAGGTGCGTGCAGTCAGTAAACTTACAGGATTGAGCTATTTCAACTATATCAGAAAAGGTCTCCTTGATGCCTGTTTCCGCGCTTATGGTGCCCAGCTCGCGGATACCAGGTGTGTCGATGATGAGCGCACCGCTCTCTAGAAGAGACAGATATCTACGGGTTGTGGTGTGGCGGCCCTTTCCATCCAATTCCCGGACCGATGCAGTGGCATGTAGTTCCGCTTCTGAAAGCCGGTTCAGCAGGGTCGTTTTTCCAACTCCTGAGGATCCCATGAGACAGTATGTTTTCTCGGGGAGCATTCGCGATCTGACAACCTTGATACCATCTTCTGTCACGGAGCTGAACCCAATAATTTCCAGGTCAGGGTGTCTTTGTCGAACCTGATCGATGAGCGAGTCGAAAACCCGAGTCTCGACGAGGTCAATTTTGGAGAGCAGCAAGACGGGTTCGACACCTCCATCCTGAATGACTACCAGATAACGATCCAGTCGGTTCAGATTGAAGTCGTTCACACAGGCTTGCAGAACGAATGCGGTATCTACGTTGGCGGCGATGGGCTGATAGGCTACTTCTTGGCCAGCGACTTTTCGTCTGAGAACTGATCGGCGAGGGAGTACCTCATGGACGATCGCAAACTCGCCTTCGTCAAACAGCTGGACCGATATCCAATCGCCTACGGTAGGTCGGGATTCAGGCGTTTCTGATGTGAATAACATCTTACCTGTAAGCTCTGCGACGACTTCGCGATCCGCCGTACGGATGACAAGATTGGTGCGATTGACAGTTAGAACCCGGGCAAGCTCGCGCCCCTGTTGGAGAAGTAGCAACACTTCCTCCGGGCTCCGTTCTTCCAATCCCCAGCGCTTCAGGCTACTATTTTGATTACCAGTGTTCAATTGTAGGTCCTGAAATAAAATTCCCGGACTCGTTCAAATTATTGGGATGATCGACGCGGAGCTCTGCAATTTGGCCAGCTTCGTGGCTGACTGCTCCGCAGACTCACCGGCAGATTGGCCAGAGAGCGGTCCATCTTCGTCGGGTCCTCGGACGCCATGTAGGCCAGCATGGCAGCTAGAGTCGCATTCTCTGCCAGATCGTCGAATACAATCTTGTCGAGAGTATCCCGATTTGTGTGCCAGGTGTACTGACGATACTCGTCATAGGGAGATTGGAGCCGGAAACTTGGAGCCTGGGCGCACAGGAACGACGTATGATCACTTCCCCCGTTATTTTGAGCGCCGGGGACTTCCAATGTGATGTGAGACGATATCTCGGTCGGCACAACCGCCATCCATTTTGGGAGGTGCGCTGCAGATGCCAGGAATCCCTGACCCTCGATTCTCTCAAATCGCCACGTTCCATTATCCTGATTGAACGCGACCTGAAGGCCGTCCATTACCTCCGGATGGTCCTCGCGAAATGAACCAGACCCAATCGTACCCTGCTCTTCGCCACCCCAGTGCCCAACGATGATGGTTCGCTTTGGATTAGGGTACGCCGTGCGGAGAATGCGCATTGCTTCGAGCATCGTGAGGGTTCCTGTACCATTGTCCGTGGCGCCCGTGGCTGCATGCCATGAATCGAGGTGCGCTCCCAGGAGAACGTACTCATCTGGCTTCTCTGACCCTCTGATCTCTCCGATCACGTTAAACATTGGAACGGTACCCAGATAGTTGGCTTCGGCTTCTATGCGCAGGCGTGGAGTGTGTCCGCTCTGGGCGAGTCGATACAGCAGCCCGTAATCTTCGCAGGAAATGTCGACCGCAACCGCCCTTCTGCTGGATGTCGAGAAAACCTTGTTTACTCCCCAGCCGCCCGACCACCGAGAAGAGATTAAACCTGCCACACCTGCGCTGTCCAGTCGCGCGTCGCGCGATCGAAAGTCGCCGATGGGCCTCAGTCGGTTGTTCCAGTCCGTAGAACTTTGTCGGCGATCGTCTCTCAGTCTCTCAACGGTCTCGGGCCGAGCGTATTCTTCGAGTTCCTGTCGCGCCCTGCACATCGCTTCAGGACGAGATGTCAGGACAAATTTTCCTTTGATGGAGGAGAGCCACTCCTCGACATTTTCCGTAGAGAGGTCGGCGGGAGGGACGGTGATGTATCCCTCAATGGGCCCATCCGTGCCGGGGCTCCAGGCGAGCAGCTCTGCTTCCAGCGAAGTTACCCGCGGTGAAATCATGTCAACATGCAAAATCCCCTGTTCCCAGCCTATCCAGGTCCCATATTCTTCCTTTCGGGCGGGAATTCCCCATTCTTCGTACTTGCTCAACGCCCAGTCCTGTGCGTCGCTTAAGCCTGCCGTACCGCTAAGGCGCGGACCAATCACGTCGAGTAATTCGTGAGCCAACGTACGGGTCTGGGAATTTTCGACTCCCAGCTCCCACATCTGTTTGATCACGGCATCGTCGGTTGGGTACGTTTGTGCCCTCGCCGAAATCGAATACGATGACGCCATCAGTAGGGCGAGAATGATTCGCAAGTAAAAAGGCTGATTCATGTGACTGGTCATGGGTGTTAGAAGAGAAATTCCGGCCAGAATGTACGAGATGAAGCCGAGATTGGTTGTAAGCTTCCTGGGCTCCGCGAGAAATATCTAGTGGGGACTGGATGCCGTGATTTTGTCGCCGAGTTCAACAACGCGATTGGCCAAGCCCTCGACATCTTCGAGACGCGTACGTGGATTGATGTAACAGGGCCGAATCGCAAATACATCTCCCACGACGGTTGTGGACGGCACGAATGATCCGTCTGCCCTCAAGTGAGCAGCAATTTCAGCATTCAGCTCGTTCAGTCTTGCGTTTTCAAGCTGCCCATTGTTGTAGCGAAAGCAACAAATTGATATTACTGCTTTGGATACGACTTCGAGGCGCTCATGATCGTCCGCAAGCTTCTCAAGATGCCGCGCGTATGAATTGTGACGAACGACCCTCGCCGTCATCCCTTCCTTTCCGATTTCCTTGAGAATCGCCCAGACCTGTACGCCGCGGGAAGGCGCGGATTGATCCAGATTGAATTCGTGGTACATCTCACCGAAATCGTCGAAAGGAGATTCAATCCTACCATCTTGTGAAGCAGACCCCTCCAGATAGGATGCCGGTTCGAGCGTGAAGGCGCGGCCCATGATTCCCCGATCTCTGACAATCGCCACGCCGTTGCCCACTGGAGCAGCGAGCCATTTGTGTGGATCGAGCGCGACCGAGTCTGCTCTCAGTACTCCCGTATACAGGTCGGCAACCCGGTCATCAAGAATCCCGAACATCCCGTACGCTCCGTCAACGTGGAGCCAGGCTCCTACTTCCTCAGCGACATCAGCCAATTCATTTATGGGATCAATAGCGCCAGTATTAACCGTTCCGGCTGTGGCAACGATTGCCATGGGTCGTATCCCCCGCGACGCATCCGATTTGAGTTGTTCTTTCAGCGCACCAACATCGATCGTGAAAGCATCGGTGACGGGGATTGGAGTAACGGAGCGGCGTCCAATCCCCAGAATCGCGGCTGCTCTATTTATCACGTGATGAACTTCACTACTCGCATAAATCCGCCACCTGACCCCCTCTGGCATTCCTGTCATCGAAGGGTCGACACCCATCTGCTCGACAGCCCACTGCCGCGCCGCACCAAGCGTTATCAGATTTGCAGAGGATCCGCCGCTGCAGTACGTGCCCTGCCATGAGTCCGGGAAGCCCAGCAGTTCATTCAACCATTTGAGACTCACAGTCTCCAGATAATTGAACGCCTGCACCCAGAACCGCTGAGAACCCGCGACGGTTGAGGCGAGTGCCGCGGCCGTACCTGATGTTGTAGGGGCTGTGGTTACCCATCCATTAAAGCCGGGATGACCATTCCGAAGACCATTTGGAATCACAACGGATCGAAGTTCTTCCAGAACCGCATCCAGACCAAGGCCCGCATTGGGCAGGGGCACGTCCAACGCCTTTTTCCACGATTCACGGTTTCGACCTGCATCGTCTGGTCCTTCAAAACGATTGAAGTGATCGAGGGACTCCGATATAACGCTGAGTGCAGAAGTCAGATCGCCGAAAGACGCGGCATCGGGATAGGCCATACAGGGTCAGTCTAAAAACGAGAGTGGAAACGGAATCGGGAAGGGACACTACGATAGGACAAAATTACATCGCAAATGTAGCCGAAAAATAGGCCATTGAGTGAATGGGTACAATTTACTGGTAGAATGAGAGAGAGAGAATCACCCGAATGTCGGACAGGAGCCGATTCACGAGTTACCCCGAAGCCACATCCAGCGGCTTGGAGTGTAGGGGTCCGCGATTAACTAGCTTAAAACATATCATGATAGAGGGAAATGAAGCTGACAAATCGCTACTCGGTAGCCGCGTTGCTCGTTGTATTGGTTCTTCCAATCATAGCAACCGGCTGCATTCTTGGTTGTAGAGGAAGATGACGACTACGATCGCCATCGTCACCTGCACGGAACGCACTGGACGCTGGACGTCGTTTTTTATCGGACGCAGACCATTCAAGTGATGGATCGCAGCGTCGATCTTCAATTTGATGAAAATGGAGCGTTCAGCGGCAGCGCATCCTGTGGAGATATATCGGGCTCCTTCGAGGTCGATGATAATGCAACTCTCTCTATCACGAGCGTGAGCTTTGGAGAGAATTGCCAGGGTGAATCACTGACCGAGCTCTTCGCCGACGGAATGCGGGCCGCCCGCACCTATGAGGCGGATGAGAACGCACTTCGAATTGCTACGAATGAGAACGGATACCTGACGTTCTCCTCGAAGTAATCACCTGGATCTGCCTGGCCCGGTTCGGTTTTCTGTACCTGTCAACCGACCGGGCCTGGCATTCCGGTGAGTCCGATCCTGCTCGCTGCCACCGTTGGATCGCAGGAAAATCTTCCTTCAGGTGCGCACGTGAGAACCGGACTTCGACTATCGCCGTATATGCGCAAACCAACAGGGATGCGTATGGGTGCCAGCACGTTTTTTTCAGATGAGGATCGAAATCGGATCCAGGATGCAGTAGAAGCTGCTGAGACACGGACTTCGGGAGAAATCGTCCCCGTAATAGTCAAATCTTCTGCAGACTATGGGTTTGTAAAGTGGAAGGCAGCTTTTTTTGGTGTTCTTCTGGGACTCGCTGTCTTCGAACTTATCACGATGCAGGCTGACGGTTGGAGCGAACCCGGATTGATTGGGGCGCTGGGCGTTCCATTGATGATTGGTCTCGGTGCGGGTCTGATGGTGTTGCTGGTTCGCTTTTTACCGGTAGTCAGAAGACGATTTATCCCCCAGTCTGCCATTGATGTCGCGGTTCACAATCGGGCACTGCGCGCGTTTCTGGAACACGAAGTATTCGGAACTCGCGAGCGGACCGGTATTCTCTTGTTGGTGTCGTTATTCGAGCACCGCGTAGAGGTGGTCGGAGACTCTGGAATCAACGAGAAAGTATCGGAAGATGATTGGGCGGATGTTGTCTCAGATATTGTGAGGGGAATCAAGTCAGGTCAGCCCACAGACGGGATCGTCAAGGCCGTCGAGCGTTGTGGTGAGTTGTTGGAATCGGCCGGAGTGGCCATTCGATCTGACGACACGAATGAACTTTCAAACGTGCCCAGATTTGAAGAGTGATTGTGATTCGTTCTGGTCGTGTCTTGCCTCGGTTTTGTATTGGCTTAGTTTCGTCTTGGCTCAGTTTTGGGTTGGCCTTGTTTTGGGTTGAAAATGGAATGAATCCTGTAGATCTTTCGTCGATCCAGTGTAGCTACGTCTAGATTTCAGTTTCACTTTTGACAAAGAGCGAATCCATGTCCATTTCCCGCCGAGTGGCATCAATTCTGGCTGTGTTCCTGTTTTTACTTCAACCTTCTGCCGCACAAGAGATTACAGCAGAAGACTATGCGAAGGCTGAAGGTTTTCTAAGCCAATTCACCTCGCCCTTAATTTTCAAGGCTAGCGTTAGTCCGAACTGGATTTCGGACTCGCGAATGTGGTATCGCAACACCATTTCCCAAGGATCAGAATTTATTTTGGTCGACGCTGAACGCGGTACTCGTGAGCGCGCCTTCGACCATACTCGACTCGCTCGGGCTGTGTCGGCCGCCAGTGATTCGATTTACTCAGAGTACGATCTTCCTTTTCGCACTTTCGAATTCGCGGGTGACGATCAGATCACGTTTTCCGGAGATGGCCACTCGTTCACCTGCGACATTGCGAGGTATCAGTGCACAGCAGAGGAAGCCTCTCGCGGAGGCGGTCGGGCAGGTGCGTTTTCAGGCTTTGCCAGATTTCGGTCGACGACCGTTCCTTCTCCAGATGGCGCCCAGGAGGCATTCATCAGAGAGAATAACCTGTGGGTGCGCGACACCCAGTCTAAAGACGAGCGCCAGTTGACATTCGACGGCATTGAAGATTTTGGGTACGGAACGAATAATGCAGGCTGGACCAAGAGCGCTCGGCCTGTTCTGGTCTGGTCGCCGGACTCCAAAAAGATCGCGACCTTTCAGCATGACGGACGCGGAGTAGGAGAGATGTACCTCGTCTCGGCGGCGACAGGCCATCCAGAACTCCAGGCCTGGAAGTATCCTCTTCCGGGAGACAGCTTAATATTCAGAATCGAACGCGTCATTCTGGACGTGGAGTCTGCTACGACGGTCCGTCTGAATATGGCTGCAGATGCTCACCGCTCTACCATAACGGACCACGTGGCCTATCGTGGTGGCTGGGCGGACGTTGAATGGAGTGAGGACGGGACTGAGTTGTCCTTCGTATCAAGCTCGAGAGATCACAAGGACGCCTGGCTAAGAACGGCAGATCCTGTGACGGGCGAGGTTACGGATGTGCTGCATGAGCATCAGGACACGTTTTTCGAATCCGGTATCGGTGGGCTTAACTGGAGATTCCTTCCGGACTCTGACGAATTTATCTGGTTCTCGCAACGCGACAACTGGGGACATCTATACCTGTACGATCAGCAGTCGGGCGAGCTTAAGCATCAAATTACCAGCGGCGACTGGAACGTGCGCACGATTCAAAAGGTGGATCAGGATAATCGCCAGATCTATTTCATGGGTTCAGGAAGAGAGGATGGCGATCCCTATTTCCTGTATCTGTACCGAATCGATTTTGACGGCTCAGATTTGACGTTACTTACTCCCGAGTACGGGCACCACTCTATTTCCTACTCACCCACGATGGACTATTTCGTGGACTCGTACTCTCAGCCAGATGTGTCTCCCCTCGCTGCCCTGAGGTCATTGAGCGGTGCGTTTATCATCGAGCTGGAACGAGCTGATATCTCCGCATTGGTTGCTACGGGTTGGCAGCCACCAATTCCTGTGAAAGTCAAAGGACGAGACGGCGTTACAGATGTGTACGGTCTGATGTACACGCCCACCGATCTAAATGAATCGAAAAAATATCCAGTCCTGAATTACATCTATCCGGGTCCCCAGAGCGGCAGCGTCGGATCGCGTTCGTTCCGGGCATCGCGAAGCGACAAACAGGCCGTGGCTGAACTCGGCTTTGTGGTTGTGGAAGTAGACGGAATGGGCACGCCTGGTCGTTCCAAGTCCTTTCACGATACGTACTACGGCAACATGGGAGATAACACGCTCCCGGACCAGATAACCGCTATTGAACAGCTCGCGGACCGTCACTCCTACATGGATGTCGAGCGGGTCGGGATCTGGGGCCATTCGGGCGGTGGATTTGCTTCGGCCGGTGCTCTGATGCGGTATCCTGACTTTTATGATGTCGCTGTTTCAGGCGCCGGAAACCATGATAACAGGACATATGAGGATGATTGGGGGGAAAAATGGCAAGGTCTATTGGAGGAAAATGAAGATGGCTCGACGAACTATGACAACCAGGCGACCCAGCTCGAGGTCGATAATCTGAAAGGGAAACTCCTCATTGCACATGGCACCCTGGACACCAATGTTCCTCCCAACAACACGCTCGTACTGGTTGAGAAGCTGATGAATGCGAACAAGGATTTCGACCTGCTGATGTTTCCCAACAGTGGGCATGGATTCAGACAGAGAAATTACTGGATGCGTAAACGCTGGGACTATTTCGTGCAGCACCTCATCGGCACTGAGCCTCCGAAGGAATACGTTTTTGGTGAGCGGCCACCGCGGCAGTCCTTATAGCCAACTTGGTGCGAAGAGAATGGACATTGTGAGCCCTGCCGGACCTGATCCGGCAGGGTACTTTTTTATGCCGAAGACAATTCTCACATGTGACATATTTAGGTTGTCGGATGATTGTTTAGGTTGGCACGTAAACGATTAAACAGACCCTCATCTATTCAGACAACTGCCGTCATGAAACCAATTAATACTCACAGAGCCATCAGGTGGGCTGAACTTCAAACCTCTGATCCAGAGGCTGCTACTGCATTCTACAGCGCGCTGTTTGAATGGGAGACGCAGACCATGGAAATGGATTTCGCCCATACACCGTCGGCAACGTTGGAGGGCAACCTGTGGCTGGCATAATGAAGTTGATGGCAGAGGGTATTCCGGTCTACTGGGGACTGTATGTGACCGTAGACAATGTGGATGCAACACTGTCACAGGCTGCTGAAGCCGGTGCGACGATAATTCAGGAGGGTTTTGATGCTCCGGCGGTTGGCCGAATGGGCGTCTTTCAAGATCCGTTCGGGGCTGTCATCAGTGTGATCAAGTACAATGATCCCGATCACGAATCGCATCAGCGCGAATGGGCTGACTGTTTCACCACTCATGGTGTGTTTTCATGGTTCGATCTACGCGTTGCGGATGCAGAGGCCGCTTCAGCGTTTTATGGCGATCTCTTTGGCTGGACTACCCAGAAAACTGAAATGCCCCAAGGGGCCTATTACATAATCAATGTTGGCGAAGAAGGTATCGGAGGCATGGTGTCTGTTGCTGCAGAGGAGATGCCGCCTCACTGGGGCGCATATGTGACGGTACGCGATCTCGACGCGTTTATTGCATCGGCAGAATCCTCAGGAGGGAAATTGCTCTTTCCATTCGTAAAAATTCCGGAAGTAGGAAGATTTGCGGCAATTTCCGATCCGCAGGGTGGCGTCCTGGCAGGATTCGAGTACATGATCCCGGATCACTCGTAGCGCTCACGTTGCTCCGCCTATCAACGGGGTCACCAATACGAGCGTACTACAAAAACCCGAGTTCGAGCTTCGCTTCGTCTGACATCATGTCGGGAGTGAACGGTGGTTCGAAGGTGATGTCGACGCGTGCGTCCTCTACGGAGGGGACATGCCTCACCCTCATCTCGACCTGACCTGGAAGAAATCCTGCTGCGGGACAGTTCGGCGTGGTCAACGTCATGGATATGACGACGGTACGATCTGGATTAACCTGGATTCCGTATATCAGACCTAGATCGTACACGTTGACTGGAATTTCCGGGTCGTAAACGGTCTTGATGGCTTCAATGACCTCTTCTTCAATCTGCTTGTCCGTCATCACCGAAGGTTGTGTCACTTTGACCTTCGTTTTCGACAGCTTCTTGCCCTTGCCCTTGCCCTTGGTTTTGGGCTTGCTCTTTTTCGTGCTAGCACCGGCGAGGGCGGAAGATGGCTCCACGAGGTGACCCGAGGGTGTCGAGCCCGAGCCGCTGTCATCGGCTGCAGCTTCTAGGGGTTCCAGTTTTGATGGTTCTTGCATGGTCATGGTTTTACTGTGGACTGGGCAGCAATCGCCGCTGCGTACAGCCTTATCTGTTTAATCATCGAATCGAGACCGTTTTTCCTGGTAGGAGAGAGGTGCTCCTTCAGTTCCAATTCGTCCAGGAACGAGAGGTCCGCGGTCGCTACATCAACGGCCGGCTGATTATTCAGTACCCGAAGCAGAATGGCTATCAACCCTTTTGTGATCTGTGCATCGGAGTCTGCTTTAAAGGTGATAGTCGATTCCATTGGAATGGGCTGGAGCCAGACTTGAGCCTGACACCCTCTTATCCTGTAAGCATCGTTTCGATAGGCTTCGTCGATCATCTCAAGCTCTTTGCCAAGATCAATGACATATTGATATCGGTCCATCCAGTCGTCGAATACGGAAAACTCTTCAACCAGTTCATCTGCGCGATTGGATATGGTTGCTGTCACGTTCATGCGAACATCTTTTCCGCCTTAAAGAGACCAGAAACCAGTCGGTCAATCTCTTCGCGAGTGTTATAGAAGGCGAAGGAGGCTCTAACGGTGCCAGGAATTCCGTATCGCTTCATGAGTGGCTGAGTGCAGTGGTGGCCCGTACGGACGGCAATGCCCAGACGGTCCAACACGGTCCCGACATCGTAAGGGTGCGTGTTACCCAGCAGGAAGGAGACAACCGAGGCCTTGTTTTCAGCCTCACCAACAATCCTGATTCCCTCGATCTCTTTCAGGCGAGATGTAGAGTAGGCCAGCAGGTCTGCCTCCTGCTCCGCAATCCAGTCATATCCCAATTCTTCGAGGTAGTCCAGAGCCGTCGCGAAGCCTATGGCGGCGGCGATGTTCGGCGTGCCGGCCTCAAACTTATGGGGTATCTCATTGAACGTCGTTCCAGCGAAGTCAACCTCATCAATCATATCGCCGCCGCCCTGATAGGGTGGTAGTGCTTCCAGCAGCGCTGCTTTACCGTACAGAACTCCAAAACCCGTCGGTCCGAACAGCTTGTGGCTGGAAAGACAGTAGAAATCCACGTCCAGATCCGACACATCAACTCTCATGTGAGGCGCCGCCTGCGCCCCGTCCAACAGCACAGGAACGCCAATCACATGCGCATCGGAAACGATGCGGCGCACAGGATTGATGGTGCCCAGCGAATTGGACACATGAACCAGAGCAACAAGTTTTGTCCGTTCCGAGAGCATCCGCTCAAACTCGTCATACTCAAGTTCACCTGACTCCGAAACCGGTATAACCCGAAGCTTGGCGCCGCTTCGCTCACACAACAGTTGCCACGGTACAATATTGGAGTGGTGCTCCATTTCGGAGATGAGAATTTCGTCTCCGGCGCCTATTCCCTGAACGCCGAGACAGGCGGCGACGAGATTGATAGAGTCTGTCGTTCCGCGAGTAAACACGACTTCTCGGCTGCTCCCCGCTCCGATAAATTCGGCGATCCGTTTTCTTGAGTCCTCGTAGGTGTCGGTCGCGATCTGGCTCAGCGTGTGGACACCTCGGTGAACGTTCGCGTTTTCGTGCTGGTAGTAGCTACTTATTCGATCGATAACCACCTGTGGCTTCTGAGAAGTAGCCGCATTATCGAGATAGGCGATCTGTTGTCCGTGTACCTGAGTCGCGAGCACCGGAAAATCGGCTCGTACGAGATCGAGCTTTTCACGCGATGTAATCAGTGGTGACTCGGACATTACTCTACTCGTTCGTGAGCAACTGATGGAGGCGATCGTAGAGATACTCTCGCATATCTTCGACTTCTACCAGGTCGATCACATCACGAGCGAATGCCTCAAGGAGGAGGAGACGGGCCGCGTCTGGGCGGAGACCACGAGACCGCAAGTAAAAGAGAGCTTCATCGTCCAATTCGCCGGTAGTTGCACCGTGACTGCACTTGACATCGTCGGCATAAATCACAAGTTCGGGTTTGGCGAAAATGCGCGCTCTTCTATCCAGTAATATGCTCTTGGAGGACTGATAGGCGTTCGTCTTTTGGGCATCCTGACGGACGAGGACCTTGCCATTGAACACTCCAGTCGCGGTATCCGCTACGATTCCCTTGAAAAGCTCATTGCTGTAGCAGTTGGGTTTCGCGTGGTCAACGAGAGTGTGATTGTCGACGTGTGACGCGCCACGGGCGATGTACAGACCGTTCAGGTGGGTTTCGCAATTCTCTGCGTTGGGAAGGAAGTTCAGATTATTTCGAACGACGCCTCCTCCGATGGTGATGTTGTTCGTCTTGAATATGCTTCCCTCCCCCTGTTCGACGAATAAAGCATTTACAAACGTAGCTTCCTCAGATCGCTCATAGACCAGTACGTGGTCCAGATTTGCTCCCTCGCCGACAATGATCTCAGTAACCCTGTTCTCGAACGCGCTTCCTGCATCGAGATGCCCAAAGTGTTCGATGATTCGGAGCGTAGACCCGGCGTCGGCAACGATCAGAAATCGGGATTGCACGAAGCCAGCTGCGGCAATCCTGTCGTGGTGAATCACGATCGGCTGCTCGATATGGGCTCCTGTAGCCACATGGATCAGAATACCGTCTTCCGTCAATGCCGCGGCGAGTGCAGAAAAGGGATCTCTATCGAGGACGATTGCACCAGAAAGATGCTCGTGAAGAACCCCATTTTCACGTTTTGCTTCTTCTTGAAGGGTCGTAATGGTCAGTCCCTTCGGAAGTGACGTGGCGAGTGGTCCAGTTGACAGAACTCCATTACTCGTATCGAGATGAATTCCGGATACATCCCCAAATGCTCGGTTCGAAGTACGCATCTCGGATTCAACGGCGTTCGACAGCGTGCTTTTCACCCGTTTGGTAATGGGGGTGTACTTGTAGGATTCTGTTTTCTTCGTCGGGAAACCAAGGCTGGAAAATGCTTTCACAGCCTGGTGCCGATGTTCAATCCACGCTGTTCCTCCTGCCGCATTCTCCACGAGGAGGTCAAACTCCTTCAGAAAATGGGATTCAGGCCTCTCGCTATTTCGGCTTGTTTCGATCATCTGATTTTGATCCGACATGAAAATGGAATCGTATTGATTAGGTCAGTTGAGCGTGAGTTTCCTTGATCCAATCGTAGCCTTTTTCCTCCAACTCCAGCGCAAGCTCCTTTCCGCCGGAAAGCACGATTCTGCCTTCAAGCAGGACGTGCACAAAATCGGGGACGATGAACTCGAGCAGTCTTTGATAGTGGGTGATGATCACGAAAGAGCGATCTGGATTGCGAAGCGTATTGACACCGTCGGCTACGATGCGCAGGGCATCAATATCCAGGCCCGAATCAGTCTCATCCAGTATGGCTAATTTTGGATCCAGCATGGCCAGCTGGAAGATCTCGTTTCTCTTTTTTTCACCGCCTGAGAACCCTTCGTTCACTGATCGGCTCTTCAATGACGGGTCAAGAAGAACCAGCTCCGCCTTCTCCTTCATCATTTTCAGAAAATCACCTGCTGAGAGTTCATCCAACCCTCGGTGCTCGCGAACTGATTTCACCGCCTGCTTTAGAAAGTTGGCGGTAGACACGCCCGGCAGCTCTACGGGATATTGAAACGCGAGAAACAGTCCTTCGCGAGCGCGTTCGTCTGCCGCCATTTCCAACAGGTCAGCGCCGTCAAATGAGACGGAGCCCTCATCAATTGAGTAGCCGTCCTTTCCAGCCAATACCGATGCGAGCGTACTCTTGCCGGATCCGTTTGGACCCATGATCGCGTGCACCTCACCTGCATTAACAGTCAGGTTTATGCCTCTGAGGATTTTTGTACCCTCTTCTTCAATGGAGACGTGCAGATTTTTTACGGATAGCATGTGTTCTTTCAATTACGGAGATACCGGGCAGCAGGACTAGCCTACGCTGCCCTCGAGTTCGATGGAGAGGAGATTGCGGGCTTCGACGGCGAACTCCATGGGCAGCTGAGACAGGATATCTTTACAAAAACCGGTCACAATCAACTTGATCGCGTCCTGCTCGCTGATCCCGCGCTGCTTGCAGTAGAACATCTGATCTTCGCCGATCTTCGAGGTCGTAGCCTCGTGCTCCACTTTGGCGGTCGGATTACTTATTTCGAGATACGGAAACGTGTGTGCACCGCATCGATCTCCAAGTAGCATCGAATCACACTGGCTGAAGTTTCGAGCATTTTCCGCCCCTCTGTTAATCTTTACAAGTCCTCGATAGGAGTTCTGACTGAACCCGGCCGAGATACCCTTCGAAATAATGGTCGAGGAAGTGTTCTTACCAATGTGGATCATCTTGGTACCCGTGTCGGCCTGCTGACGTCCTTTCGTGAACGCAACAGAGTAGAATTCACCGACCGAGTAATCCCCCTTGAGGATGCAGGATGGATATTTCCAGGTGATAGCAGACCCGGTTTCCAGCTGAGTCCAGCTAATTTTTGAGCGGGCGCCCTCGCAGATTCCTCTCTTGGTTACGAAATTGAAAATTCCTCCAACTCCTTCCGCACTTCCCGGATACCAGTTTTGAATGGTGGAATACTTCACTTCCGCATTTTCCATCGCAATGATTTCCACGACGGCTGCATGCAGTTGATTTTCATCGCGCTGCGGAGCCGTGCACCCCTCGAGGTAGCTCACATAAGAATCTGCATCGGCCACAATCAGCGTTCTCTCAAACTGTCCCGTCCCAGACTCGTTGATTCTAAAATAAGTTGAGAGCTCGACGGGGCAACGTACGCCCTTTGGGATGTAGCAAAACGATCCGTCTGAGAAGACCGCCGAATTCAGCGCGGCGTAGTAGTTGTCGGTATAGGGAACGACGCTTCCGAGATATTTTCGTACAAGGTCGGGATGATTCTTGACGGCATCACTGAACGAACAAAAAATAATGCCGTTCTTTTCCAGCTCCGCATTAAACGTCGTAGTAACAGATACAGAATCCATCACCACATCAACCGCGATTCCAACGAGGCGCTCCTGCTCCTGAATGGGAATTCCCAAGCGATTGAAGGTATCGATCAGCTGTGGGTCTACTTCATCAATTGACTCATATTCCGGAGCCTGTTTCGGGGCTGCGTAGTAAGAAATAGCCTGAAAATCGATCTCTGGAAGATCCAAGTGGGCCCAGTCAGGAGAGGCCTCCTTGTCCAGAAGTGAGATGAAGTGCCGATATGCCTTCAAACGCCACTCGAGCAACCACTCGGGTTCGTTTTTCTTTGCCGAGATGATGCGTACTACTTCTTCGGACAGACCAGGCGGAATCTTGTCCGATTCGATATCAGTGACGAAACCGTACTTGTAGTCGCTCTCGGCAACTTCGTGCAGCAGATCTGTGCTGTTTTCACTCATAAATATCGATATTAACAGAAGTAGGACCCCAAACACCGGGATCAATATGCGAAAACGGCCTAAAAAAGCCGATTGTCTTTCCTTATTTGGATTAAGTCTAAATAAAGGAAAAATAACAGATTAGTTTCCTGCAGAAGACAGAAATGACCCAGTATTCACACGAGACTGCGGCAAGCCTGGGCCTGTCTGGGAACCGCACGGAGCGGAATTGGTGCACAGAGCTGGTGACAAATATTTGCCGAATCCTTCTGCAATACCATGGAAACTCAGACCGAAAACATTCTCAGCATAACTGACGCGGCCCTTGTCAAGTTGGCGCAGACTGCTGCTAGTGAAGGGGTAAACGTAGTTGACTCCTTTCTGAGAGTTGCGGTCGTTCCAGGTGGCTGCTCCGGCTTGACATATGATCTTGGATGGGACACCGCCAGAAGTGATGTAGACAAGTCATTTAAAATCGCGAATTTCACGCTTGTCGTGGACCCGCGAAGCGCGGCCTACCTGGAGGGCACTACATTGGATTTCTCTGAAGGGCTGGAAGGGAAAGGATTTTACTTCGACAACCCACAGGCAGTTCGAAACTGCGCGTGTGGCGAGAGCTTTGGTCTCTAAGCTCTAAGCTCTAAGCTCTAAGCTCTGATCAGTTTTCGGTCCATTGAATCAAGTCACCTTCGATCAGTCCGATCGAATCTGTGACACCGGCTTCAACCTCCAAAACGTACTGTGCCTGCCCCAGGGACGAAATGGTTTCGGTGCGCATCGGTTGGACATATTTAGAGATACTCAGAACCGTTCCGTCGGACAGGATAAAAATCAGATCCAGGGCAATCCGGGTATTTGCCATCCAGAAGCCCTGCTGGGTTTCGTCGCTGAACAGGAATAGCATGCCAGTGTCGGTGGGGAGACCATCGCGTTGCATGAGGCCTCTCGTTCGAGCAGAATCGGACTCAGCGATTTCGATTTTCAGTTCGTGGAATATTTCCCCGTCACGAATCATGGTCAGAGAGCCATCTTCTCGAAAGGGGATGTTCACGCGTCCGGATTTTTCCGACTGCTCGGACGGATTCTCGTTGGCAGATTCATCAGTGCACGCCGAAAACGTGAGAGAGCCAATGAGGAAGATCAGTATGTAACCGGTGTTTTTCATTCTTGTTGATCAAACGTCCGCCGTTCCCAGCTGATTCTGTCTTCGTCAGTAATTCCGTATCGGTCGACGAAGCCGGCGCGAACCTCTACCACAAATTGAGCGGGGGCTGTGGATTCTATTTGATCCTCGGAGAAGGGCGTGGTTCGCTTTATAATATTCACGATCTGACCGTCCGCGTCCACAAACAGGATATCGAGGGCAAGAGACGTATTTCTCATCCAGAAGGATCGCATGGATTCGGCGGCATCGACAAATAGCATCCCGCCTCTGTCGGGCATCGTCCGTCTGTACATCAATCCCTGAGCCTGCGCTGCAGGGGTCTCAGCTACCTCGATCAGAATTCGGATGACGATGGCGCTGTCTGGATTGATGAAGTCCAATACACCATCAGCACGAAATTGGATGTCTTGAGCGATCTTATTTGCTGCATCGTTTTTCGAATTACATCCACTTAGTAATGTCATGATGGCAACCGCAGCTACTAATCCGAGAAGTCTGGTTAATGCGAGAGGATTGCTTAATCCTAGAGGTCTGGTCAATCCGAGGAGTCCGGTAGCAGGCGTGCCGTTACGGAGTCGCATAAAGTTTTACCGAGATCTGTCAGCCTGACAATCTGATTTCTGATGGGTTGGATAAGGCCCCCTTCTTCGAGGTGGGCCAGTTCATCGACACGTTCAATGAGCAGGTCAACGCCGTACCGATCCTCCAGTTCTTGAAGATTCAGGCCATCTGATGTACGTAAGCGAAGGAGAATGTATTCATCTGCCAGTGTGTCCAGACCCAGTTGTTCTTTGTCCTCCAGGGGAGCAACATGCTGCATCAGCAGGGCTTCGTATTTCTTGAGGTTGCGGACATTCGACCACCTCTCCGCAGGAAGGCCCTTCCACCAGAATGAATGAGCCGAAGGGCCGCAGCCGATGTAGTTCGCGTGGCTCCAGTATTTGTGATTGTGTTTCGCGCGGTGACCAGGCCGGGCGAAGCTTGAGATCTCATAGTGCTCGTAGCCACGCTCACGGAGGTAATCAATAGTGAAGGTAAATTGCGAGGCCGCATCCTCATCCGAAACGGGTTTGATCAACCCGCGATCAACCTGATTCTTTAGGGGAGTTGCGGACTCAATGGTCAGGTTATAGGTCGACAAGTGGGGCACTTCAAACGATTGTGCAATTTCGAGATTCGCAGCCCAGTACTCAGCGGGCTGTCCGGGTACACCGAAAATCAGATCGATCGAAAAATTCGAAAATCCTGCCTTCCGCACGTCGGATATCACCTGCTTTGCGAGTTTGGCATCGTGGACCCGGTTCATGAAATCCAGGTCCCGGTCAAAAAACGACTGCACACCGACGCTGAGGCGATCGATACCGAGAGTGCGAAGGCCGTTGAGATAGTCACTTGAGGCATCCTCTGGATTGATCTCAAGTGTTGTTTCTAGCACATTCGACGTGTCGAATGCATCGTTTATTGAGTCGATGATCCGATCCAGATCAGATATAGCGAGCTGGGATGGGGTTCCGCCACCAAAATAGATGGTCTCGATGGGCTCTCGCTTTCCGTATCCATTTCCTCGAAGCTCGATTTCGCGGCAGAGCGCTTCGACAAACCCGGTGTGGGATTTTTCTGTGGTTACGAAATAGAAGTCGCAATACGAACAGCGCTGTGAGCAGAAGGGTATATGGAGATAAAGTCCGGCCAGGTCGCTCACCGTAAAGTCAGAGGTCGATCAAAATATGATTCCTATGCGGAAGGGGATTGCAGCGGCAACCTTGTCTTTTCCGATAATCAGTGCCGGGTCCAGCTCGTAGAAGAGAATGGATTCACGAAGGGTATGAACCTTTCCAATTCCGAAGTGAACCGTCGGTCCGGTGAGTGAGTCGTCGTTTTTTGAGATGTCCAGGAAAGCACCCATTCCCGCAAGCAGGTACGGTGCTTTTTCGACACCGGGCAGCGTAATTATGAGGGATACCTGAGGATCGACGATGAAGACCGCGTCATCGCTACCCCCAAGAATGAAGCCTGTGAGGCCCGCATCAAACGCAAAAGACAAATCGGCATTGATCGGTGTGGAGATGCGCCCGCGAAAACCCAGACCCAGGCCGTGATCCGCGCTCAGCATGGTGTTGAACCCAAAACCGAAGCGAGAATTCGCAAATTGGGCCTCAGATCTCACCGCCGTAAAGACGATTAGCACCATTAATAGTGCGAAGAAGCGAGATGCGCCGCGAAGAATGGCTGAATCATGCATGGAGACAACTCTCTGGGCTGATTTCGGTTTGACGGTCTAAAAGCGGTTCGTACTTTTCTGCGCAATTCTGAACGAGGCCCTCGGGCCTTTATTTATATCCAGAATGGCGACTGAAAGATAGTAAAAAGCTCGATTCGTACGATGAAATTTTGCGTTTGTGTAAAACAAGTACCAGATGTGCAGGCGGCGGTACAAACCGGTCGAATGGTTCTCAATGCGTATGACGCTTCGGCCGTCGAAGAGGCACTCGTTATCAACGAATCAGATGGTGGCGAGATTGACCTTGTACTCGTAGGCCCACCGCCCGCGACCGAGACTATTCGCAAGGCCCTCGCAATGGGAGCATCGGGGGCCACACACCTGGTGCTGGGCGAAGGCTTCGCAACTGATTCCCATGCGATCGCTCACATACTGGCCGATTATTTCAAGGATCACTCGTATGACGTCATTCTAACCGGCAAGCAGTCTCAGGACACCGATTCCGGTCTTACAGGCGGAATGCTGGCTGAGCTTCTGCGGCTGCCTTATGCAACGAATGCGGTAGGTCTGAGGGCTGAAGGGGACAAGTTGATCGTCACCAGGCAAGGAGATTCCGGACAGGAAATTCTGGAACTGCCAACGCCCTGCGTAGTGACGTGCTCCAACGACATGAACAATCCTCGCATCCCTTCCTTGAAGGGAATAATGGGGGCCAAGCGAAAGCAGATTAAGACGCTGGATGCTCCTACCATGGAAAGTCGAACACGCGTCGTGAGCATTGATCCCCCTTCGGGAAGAGAACCCGGAATTAAGTTGGAAGGGGAGCCCGAGGAGATGGTGTTGGCTCTGATCTCAAAATTGTCCTCCGAAGCCGGATTACTGCAATGACCAACGCGCCAAATCAATCAGTAGAGAAGTCGAATTAATGAGAGGAATTCTTGTATACCTGTCCGTCCATGATGGTCGGATAAAGCGAAGTTCGCTTGAGGCCCTTTCGAGAGCCCGAGAGGTGGGAGCCTCTTCTGATATGGCGGTTGAGGCCCTGATCCTGAACTCCAAAGCAACGTCTCTCGCAGACGAAGCATTTCGACACGGTGCGACGAAAGTCTACACACTGGTTAACCCCATATTCGACACTCATCTGAATGCTCCGCTAGTCACAGGACTGACCACCGCGATCAATGTGACGATGCCGCGACTCTTTGTGGCTGGTTCGACCGAGTCTATTAAGGACGTGCTGGGACCGTTGGCCATCCGCTGCGGTGCCGCGATACTGCCTGATGTGGCGTCATTCGAGCTTTCGGGCGACGATGTTTCCTGCGAGCGACCAGTGATGGCGGCGAAGATGATGGCGCGAACGAAAACCAGTCACCCGTTGGTGCTGGTTTCCGTTCGCTCAGGGTCCTACGAGGCAACTCCATCACCCAGTGAAGGCTCTGCAGCCGACATTGTGGGAATTGGTCTGGATATGCATACATCGAGGCTGGAGCCGGTCCTGCGGGAGGTTGTAACGACAACGAGCGATATGGTGGACCTCTCAGAGGCAAGTGTGGTCGTGGCAGCAGGAAGGGGCGTTCGCGACGCTGAAGGCAAGGCGCTCATCGAAGAGCTTGCTTCCGTCACCGGTGCCGCAATTGGAGCTTCGCGTGCGGTAGTTGAGACAGATCTGTTTCCGGCAACTGCTCAAATCGGGCAGACTGGAAAAGTGGTGTCTCCAGAATTGTATTTTGCTGTCGGAATTTCCGGGGCCATCCAGCATGTAGCGGGCATGTCGAACAGTAGGGTGATCGTTGCCATTAACAAAGACCCGGATGCTCCCATATTTGACGTCGCCACGTACGGTCTGGTAGGAGACTGTTTCAAAATCTTACCTATACTGATTGCGGAGCTGAAGAAAGTGCTTCAGTAGGAAAACTCAGGAAGTATGGAAGACAAGTTCGATTGCATAATCGTCGGCGGCGGGATAGCAGGTCTGAGCGCAGCAATGATGTTAGCGCGTGGTAATGCCCGCTTTCTTCTCATTGAACGCGGCGAGTTCTGTGGTGCGAAGAATGTCTCGGGAGGCGTACTGTGGGGAAGTGACCTGGCTCGACTGGTGCCCAATTACTGGGAGGAGGGTCTGGGCTTTGAACGCTTCGTAAACCACAGAAGGCTAACCTTCATGGATGAGCAGTCCGCGTTCAGCGTAGACTTCAAGTCGAGGCATTTCGAAGAAACGCCCTACGCGGGAGTCACCGTTCTGCGCTCTGTTTTTGACGCCTGGCTGGCTGATCGTGTCCAGGAGGCCATAGACGCGAGTGACCAGGCAGAGGAATCCTTCATGGCGACAGATATCCTCGTCGAAGAGATTCTTCAGGAAGACGGACGAGTCGTCGGCATCCGAGCGGGAGAAGAATCCTTCCACTCCGATTGTGTGATCATAGCCGAAGGGGTAAATAATTTACTTACCCGACAAATTGGGCTGGAGAAGGACTATGTGCCGGATACCTACGTAGCGGTCGGCGTAAAAGAGGTGCTCAAGCTCGACGAGCGCAAGCTGATGGACCGATTTCAACTCAGTGGACGCTCCGGTTTGACCAATGAGTTTGTAGGTATGTGTTCAGACGGCGTGGAGGGGGGAGGCTTTTTGTACACCAACAGAGATTCGATTTCCTTGGGCCTCGTTTTGGGAATGCGGGACCTTCGAGACAAGAAAAAAACCCCGTATGACGTGCTGAACGGATTCAAGGAGCACCCGGCGATTGCGGACATGATAGCGGGCGCAGAAACGGTGGAGTATTCTGCCCATGTCGTTTCGACTGGAGACATCAGGGGTATCCCATCAGAGATCTACACGGATGGTGCGATGATCGTCGGAGAAGCAGCGCACCTGCTGTTGAACGCGGGGAAAGCGATTCAGGGGATGGATTATGCGATGAGAAGTGGAATCCTGGCCGCTGAAACCGCCCTTGCAGCGAAAGAAAAACAGGATTATTCGAGCTCCATGCTCTCGAATTACCGGACGGCGCTAGAGAACAGCTATGTCCTCAAGGACATGAGGAGTTTCCAGGATGCCGTCCACTTACTGCACCAGGAACAGATGTTCGGGGCCATTCCCAATCTAATCTGCGATTTCGGGCGGCAGTTTTTCACCATTGACAGTGAGCCAACCCCAAAGGCATCGTCCATGATGCGGGCCTCTATAAAGAGACATGCATCCTACTGGGAGTTGGTCAAACTGGGATTGAAAGGAGCACGCGCGATATGAGTGACCAGGCACCCAAAAGGCTTTCCGTATCGGAGCGCCTCGGATTGGTTAATTATCGAAATCAAGGTCGCACGGACGCGCGAGCCCACATCGAGGTGGATACGTCAATCTGTAATTCGACTTGTTCACACAAATGCACGACACGTATTTGCCCGGCGAAGTGCTACACACTCGACGAACACGACCAGGTCCACTTCCAGTTCGAAGACTGCATCGAATGCGGCACCTGCCTCTATGCCTGTGATCAAGGCGCAGTAACCTGGAAATATCCGCACCCCGAAGAAGGGCGCGGGATCAACTGGACGCTTGGATAAGCCTGGCTAGCCCGGACAGTATGTTCGGTCAGGACTTTTCTTCTTTCGTCTCTTCCGGCTCCGGCTTGACAGCCTCTTCAGTAGATGCCTTTTTTGCCGCTCCGTTTTCTTTCGTGGATTTGGATTTCGCCGCAGTAACCTTCGGAGATTTGGTCTTGCTTGCAGCAGACTTCTGCGTCTTGGACTTCGCCGGTGCCTTTTTCTTCTTCGCAGACTTGTTCGTCTTCCGGAAGGTTAGCTCACCGGTGTCTTTCTTCTCATCGTAGGAGATTACGAGCGAATCATCCTCACCTAAATCGTGTCCGAGGATGGCCTCGGCCATGGGATCTTCCACGTATTTTTGCAGGGCACGTCGAAGTGGTCGGGCACCGAACTTGATGTCGTAGCCTTTATCCACCAAGAACTTCTTGGCTGATGCCTGAAGTTCTACCGTAACGCCGACTTCACTGGCTCGCCCAAACAGCTCTGCCGCCATCAAGTCGATGATCTCGAACACATGCTCTCTCTCGAGAGGATGAAAGACAATCACATCGTCAATTCGGTTCAAGAATTCGGGATTGAACACCCGTTTCAATGCGTCTTCAACAGTGGATTTCAGGGTCTGATAATTGAAATCCTGGCCACCCTGAGAGAATCCGATGCCCTTGCCCAGGTTCTTGATATCTCGAGCGCCAATATTGGATGTCATGATGACGATCGTATTTCGAAAGTCGACTTTGCGCCCCAATCCATCGGTCAAAAGACCATCGTCAAGTACCTGAAGGAGGATGTTGAAAACATCCGGGTGTGCCTTTTCGATTTCATCGAGGAGAACAACCGAATAAGGTTTACGCCTCACTTTTTCGGTCAGCTGTCCGCCCTCTTCGTACCCGACATATCCCGGAGGTGCCCCAACGAGTCTGGATACGGAGAATTTTTCCATGTACTCACTCATGTCAATTCTGATGAGTGATTCCTGGGAGTCAAACAAATACTCCGTCAGTTTCTTGGCCAGCTCGGTTTTTCCTACGCCTGTTGGACCGAGAAATATGAACGACCCGATCGGGCGCTTTGGATCCTTCAATCCGGCCCGCGTCCGGCGAATCGCCCGAGCAAGCTTTTTGATGGCCTCACCCTGCCCGACCACCTGGCTCTCTAGCTCTACTTCCATGTGAAGGAGTCTGCGCGATTCGGGCTCAGATATTTTATCGACGGGTACACCCGTCATCATCGCCACCACTTCTGAGATATCCTTTACGGTGACATCGTGAACTTCATTCTCAGATTTCGTCTCCCAATCCTTTTTGGCAATTTCCAGCTCTTCGAGAAACTTCTTTTCTTTGTCGCGCAAGCGAGCAGCTTCCTCGAACTTCTGACTCTTTACGACCTGGTTCTTTTCCTCTCTGACAGCCTCAATATCATTTTCGAGCGTGACGATTTCCTGGGGGACCTTGATATTGTTCAGATGAACCCTTGCGCCCGCTTCGTCCATGACATCGATTGCCTTATCGGGTAGAAACCGGTCTGATATATAGCGCTCAGACAGTTTGACGGTGAGCTGAATGGCTTCTTCGGTATAGAAGACATTGTGGTGCTCTTCGTACTTATCCTTGATGTTGAGGAGAATCTCAATGGTTTCATCGGGAGTTGCCGGGTCGACCAGAATTTTCTGGAAACGCCTGTCCAGGGCTCCGTCTTTTTCGATGTACTGGCGGTACTCGTCCAACGTTGTGGCTCCGATGCACTGAATTTCTCCACGAGCGAGGGCCGGCTTGAACATATTCGAGGCGTCCAAGCTTCCCGATGCGCCACCTGCGCCGACAATAGTGTGAAGTTCGTCGATAAACAGAATGACGTCTGGACTTTTCTCCAGTTCGTTCATAACGGCCTTCATCCGCTCCTCGAATTGGCCACGATATTTCGTGCCCGCAACGAGAGCAGCCAGATCAAGCGTGACAATGCGTTTGTCGAAGAGCACGCGGCTGACCTTACGCTGAACGATACGCATGGCAAGGCCTTCAGCAATTGCTGTCTTACCTACGCCCGGCTCACCGATCAGAACGGGATTGTTCTTCTTGCGACGAGACAGAACCTGGGCAACCCGCTCAATTTCAGGCTCGCGACCTACTACGGGATCAAGTTTGTCATCTTCTGCGAGGCTCGTCAGATCCCTTCCGAAATTATCGAGAACGGGAGTCTTGCTCTTTTCCGTTTTTCCTCCGCGCTCTTTTGCACCCGAAGAGCGGCCAGCTCCTGATCCTTTGGAGCTTGGACCCGATCCAGAACTTGTGGTCCGCGTCGCGGGAGCCTTACCGCTGATGATGGTATCCAATTCGGAGCGGACGGCATCGTAAGTGATGGAAAAGCCTTGCTGAAGGATCTGTGCGGCAAGATTTTCGTCATCGCGCAGGAGGCTGAGCAGGAGGTGCTCGGTTCCGATTACATCGCTTTTGTAGAGCTTGGCCTCGAGATAGGTGATCTTCAGAACTTTCTCGGCCTGCTTCGTCAGAGGGATGTTTCCGACGGTCAGTGTGCCGCCCGTGCTTCGCACGGTGTCCTCGATAGATTTCTTCAGCTTGAAGAGATCGCATCCGAGATTGCGAAGGATTTTGACCGCGATCCCTTCACCTTCCCGGATGAGTCCGAGGAGCAAGTGTTCAGTGCCGATATAGTCGTGTCCCAGACGAATGGCTTCTTCACGACTGTAAGAAATTACGTCCCTGACGCGATTTGAAAAATTGCCTTCCATACTAATGTGTTTGGGGCGGTACCGCACCGTTACCGAGTACGCGCAATGGTTTAAGACTTATGCTTAGAAGGTATCCGATATCAGGCTGAAAAACTTGATCCACAGCCACACGTGGCTGTCGCGTTGGGATTATCAAACGTAAATCCTCGAGCATCGAGTCCATCTTTATAATCGACGACAACTCCCATAAGGTAAAGACCGTGGCGCTTGTCCATAAAGACCTTGATGCCCGAGACCTCGAACTCCAAATCGTGATCCCGTTTTCGATCGAATCCGAGGATGTAACTCATTCCAGAGCAACCGCCACCCTTCGCGCCGACCCGAAGGTTAAACCCATCGGGTAACTTCTTGGATGCTATGATGTTGCGGATTTCATCGGCCGCACGATCCGTCAGGGATACTGGTCCCGAACTTTGAACAATTTCTTGTTGTGGAGCGGTGCTCATCTGTTGCGAGTATGCCGGCTGCTAAAAACAGCCTGTCTGATTGAGTATGATGCCTGTCTGATAGACGTAGATAGTTCTGCAACGAAGTGAAAAAACGGCTGTTCCTTGCTTTGCGGTACCTGGGCAGAGTCGATGATCTCTGACTGGCCGGGATTCATCGAATTACCGATACGGGCTTTTTCAGCCGGGACACCTGACCAGATTCCGAGTGAGTAATCAGTATCGATACGATGTAAAAACCCATAGGTACGAGCTGCCCTGAGTCGTCTCTACCGTCCCATACCGAGGTCCAGGTCGAGGAGAAAAGCCTTCCGCCTACGAGGGTTCTCTGGTGTCGTCCACCCAGGTCATAAACATTAACGCTCACGACGTCCAGCGCATCTTGCGACCTTGTCGTGATTGTCAGGGTAGTTTGAAACGCAAACTCGCGGTGCTCGGGATAAAAAGAAGCGGGTTCAACGCGCAAGGTGGCCGCGTCAGAGCCCGAGGTCTGGCCACCCGGGCGAGATCGGTGATATCCAGGTGTAGCCCCTTCCGGATGAGTGGATGAGATCAGCGGGGTGGAGGAGTTCGGAACTCCATTTGTCGGGCTGCGCTCCAGGGACACTCCCTTGCCATCTCCCACAATGGGGTGATGCATGCCAGGCTCATACCAGGCCTCCGTGATGGATTCACCACTGCCGTTATTCAAGACGATGAGCTCGCCCTGGTTAGAGAGGCTCAGGCTGCGATCAAGAGGGACAAGTTTTGCTGACCTAGACGCCAACGCGAACGAGGGCCACACCCGGGACAGGAATTCGGAGCCCGTAATTCCAGAGGATCTTGCGGACGTGGGCAATCGAAAAAGGACCGCCAGGGACTCGGGCGCTACATCTCCAGCGATCCAACCAACACCAAGAGAATCGTAGCGTCCATTTTCGTCGGGAAGAGAGGAGAGCCAGATTCCGTTCAGGCTCAAGCGATGGCCCGAGACGTTCATCACTTCGATAAACTCCATCTGATCGGGAAGGTTATCAAACGCATCCTGCAGCGGATTGAACATAATTTCGGTGATCAGCAAATCTCCAACACGTGCCCGAACAGCTTCATTTTCGGCCAACACGGTCGCGGTATTTGGCGCACCGGGAGTAGATCCATCTGGGTGCTCGGAGGTCCGCCAGTTCGAGGAAAGTCTGCTGCTCACGGCGACAGAAATGCGCTCGCGGGAACGTCCCTGCACGACGTCGGAGGCGCGGTAGCCCGCGCGGTCGATTTCCACACCGTTGATGGCCACGACGAGAGAGTCACCGCTGTTGTTCAGTGCTGGCCAAGAGGATGGCAGGAACAGTTGAAACGAGCCCTCCTCCGAGCCAGGAAAGGGGGAATGTGCCTTGGCCAACACGAACAGCTCACCCGGCAGAACGATTGCGGGGGAGTCAATGGAAGACCAGGTTTGCTTCGAATCACGGAAGGTGATTCTGGAGACCTCAAGAGGTTCGCTGCCTCGCCATAAGAGCTCCACAAATTCCGAATGGCCCGACACAGGCGCAGGTAGATATTCGTTTATCACGACATCCTGCGCGTGGATGGTAGTGGAGGCAGTAGCGGAGGCGGCAGTGGAAAATGCGCCGCACAGAAGAAATAAAAAGGTTCGCACAGTATTCAGGAGGCATATTTCCCAAATAGAGGACGATCACCGCCACTACGCAACCGCCATCGCGCAACCGCTAATTCTGAGCGTGTCGGGACAGGTATCGCAGAAGTGCTCCGGCCATGATTTGAGATGCTGGTCTCAGAATCGACTCGTCGATGTCAAACTGGGAGTCGTGCAGTCCATAACTGGTTTCTGGACTCACCGCGGTCCCGACGCGAATCAGCGCACCGGGAATATGATCCAAATAGTGGGCAAAATCTTCTGCACCCATGCTGGGTATTGGGATGTTGTAGACAGCCTCATCACCCAGCGAGCTGACGATCGTTTCGCGAACATGCCCAATCAGCTCCCGGTTATTGATGACTGCTGGAGCACCGAAATCAAAATCGACCTGGACCTCGGCACCGTAGCCCTCCCCGATGTGCTTAGCGGTCTGCTCGATCTTCGTCTTGAACAACTCTCGATCATCCCCATCGATGCACCGAAAGGTTCCACCAAATTCGGCGACAGCCGGAATGACGTTATACGCTTCGCCACCAACCAATCGGCATATGGATATGACAGCAGCTTTTCGTGCGTCTGTGACGCGGCCCACCAACTGGTACATCGCGCTCATTATCTGCGTGGCGATCCAGATGGTATCAATCGACTGGTGGGGTCGGGCAGAATGTCCGGTTGAGTCGGATTTGACAAGAACGCGAAAACGATCTGCCGACGCAGTAACTGCGCCCACAACCAGGCCAAATTTTCCAGCAATCAATGTCGGGTCTACGTGGGATGCGTACACGGCCGACATTCCATCCAGCACTCCGTCCTCAATCATGAGGGGAGCTCCCGACGGAATGCCTTCTTCGTTGGGCTGGAAGAAAATCCGCGCTGTACCATGCATCTTACCGCGATGTGCATTCAGAATGACGGCGACCCCGACGGCCATGGCGGTGTGAGCGTCGTGACCACAGAGATGCGCGACGCCATCGTTTTGAGATTTGTAGGAGGCATCTTTGGCATCGGCAATAGGAAGGGCGTCAATGTCCGAGCGATAGCCCACGAGCGGTCCTGGATGATCGCCTACAATGTCAACGTAAAGTCCCGTGGTGGCGAGAGGTCCGTGTACTTCGAGGCCTTGCGCCTCGAGCGTCTCTCGAATGAATCTTGAGGTCTGAAACTCGCGAAGGCCCAGCTCCGGGTTCATGTGTAGATGACGGCGGACAGAGGTGAGAAAAGCAGAAAGCTGCTCATCTACAGCGGTCATATCTCCGTTAGTAGAGATTTTCAGATTCGGATTGGAGATAATCGCAGATTCAGCAATCGATGCCATGTATTTCTAGATCTTCACAGGACGGAGACTACTGCATCCGAGATAACAGCGGCCGAATGAGAAAATGAATCGACGAATATACGTTCCCCGAATCGAGAATCTGTCCACTTCATCGCTTTTATACCATTCCAGAACGCTTTCTGAAAAACCATTCGGTGCTCAGCAAAACAAGAATCAGGATCATGAACGGATACCGTTGCCAGAGCCGGGACTGATTGATCGAGGCTTGAGTCACGGGAACGAAAGTCGGTAGAGCCCTCAGTAGAGCCCCGATTTGATCCGTCTGACTCGATGATAGCGCGGTGCCGCCCGAACGGGATGCAATTTGGGCGAGAAGATCGAAATCGGCACGTGTTCTCCTGAATTCGAGCGTCCGCCTTCCAATTGAGAACGAGCCGGTATCGGAGCCCAACTCCGTGTCATCGCGAAGCGCGAGTGCCGTGTAGGAAAACATGCCTGCAGGTAGAGATCCAATGTCGACGCTGTAGCGACCATTTCCGCGCGACTGCATCTCGTAAGGAAAGATCTGACCCTCCGGGCTCGTCAGTTGAAGCGACAGCGACGCATCCGACACAGGCAGTAAACTTTCGTCATAGACCTCGCCTCTCAGGATGACCGACTCTCCTTCGGCATACTCTCTCTCTGATGGTTGCACGCGTACCAGACGATCGTCATCCGTCGCGTACAGCCACTGAATGAGGTTGGCGAACAGGGCTTTAAAACGCTCCGCTTCCGGACCGAGGTCCTCTGGTGTCAGGCTCCATCGCCAGAATCCAAAGGCCAGAAGTGCCGCGCTCTTAACTCTTCCCTGCCTGCTGACGACAAAAAGAGGATCACCCAGCGGGATGCCCCTGACTTCCGTGGTTGCCAGCACGGTAGCCGCAGGAGAAGTCGCCCAGCGACTCTCGTTCAGCGAAATAGGAGGGAGCCGGCGCCACATAGATCCGTCGCGCCGGTCCTCGATATTGAAAATGGCGTGTGAAGCTGCGGATGGGCTCTGAAGAAGTGTACCCTCGATGAAGCCAGTACGAATGGTTTCTGGACGGACGGGCAGGACCGACGAAAAGTCGCGCGCAAGCACGCTCAGATTTGTTGTTCGATCCAAAACGAACAGAAACGGTGTCCCGGCCAGTACCGCATCGGTCAGGCGCTTTGATTCTACGGGATTGGACGAGGGCCCCGGGTAGCCCACCGACAGAATCAGATCAAATTCGGACAGGTCCGTCGGTAGCTCGCCCTCGTAAAACGATCCGTTGTTGCTTTGAACGAAGCTCTGTACTTCAGCCGTATCGTCACTCTTGAGCATTCGGAGAAAGGAAGAAACGTCGGGAGATGGAGCACCCGCCACCAGCAGGATGGATTTTTTCTGGTCCAGAATCTGGACGACGAGACCCTGTGAGTTATTGCGATACGTTGTCTCCTCAGGAAACCGGGAAATGGAAACGCGAAATTCAGCGCGGCCCGGATCTTGCGCTTCGAATTCGAGGTCAACCGTTATTTCACCCCCATCCGCAGGGAGATTCAGGCTTTGCTGATCAACGACGACCGATCCGGTAGAGAGCCGTACATCTACCTGGCCTACTGAGAATCCATCATTTCGAATCCGGACCTGGACGGGCACGATAGTTCCGGAGTAGGCAATTTCGTTTGATACCAGACTTACAATCCGGATGTCTCTCTGGGTCGTCGAATCACCATGGGCTATCGTCAAGATTGGCACCGGAAAGCTCTCAGCTACGTGCACAGGATTGGTGCCACTATTGAAGAGTCCATCACTCGCCAGAATGACGGCGCTCAAATGCTCATCCGAAAGTTGGTCAGCGATCGCGCTGAGAGCAGCGGCTATGTCGGTTCGACTCTGACTCAGCTCGATGGCTTCGAGTGAATCGACGGACTCGATCCGATTGCCGAAGGTGTAAAATCGTGCGTCCATCCCTCTTGTTTCTCTCGACAGGGTGGATGCTATCTCGTTGATAGATAACGCAGAATCGCCAACGAGAGAATCCGCCATGGACATACTCTCTGAGCTGTCAATGAGAATGGCGACTACTGGATCGGTCGTCGTCGATCCCTCCCGCTGCAGTAGAGGCTCAAACAGCAGCATCAATACGATCGCGAGACTTAGGAATCGAAGGCCACCAAGGAGCACCCTTTTTCCGATGGTGAGCATTGGAATGGTCTCCCGGTACGTCCACCAGGCCGCGGTCCCCGCAAGAAGCACGCAAAGTGCAAGAATCCAGGGCGAATGTCCGAAAGAGAGATTCAAAAGTGTTCGCTCAGATGAGTGGTATGATCAGCCAGGCCAGGTAGGCGACAAATCCGACAAGAAGAAAGACGCCGCTCGCTCTGGAAAGACGATGCTTTCTGCGAGCCAGCGGCCAGACAAGCACTGAAAACAGAATCATTATCGGAAAGTGAACCATGATGGATTCTGTCTCAACCGCGATTGGCTGTATCAGCGCAACGACGCCCACCACGAACAAAATGTTCAGCATGTTGCTTCCCAGAATATTTCCGACTGCCATATCAGCTTCCTTCCGGAAAATGCTCATGAGACTGGCGGCCAGTTCTGGAAGGCTGGTGCCTATGGCAGCGACCGTCAAACCAATTATGATGGGCGCGATACCCAGGATTGCCGCAATTCCTAGTGCAGAATCAACCATCAATCTTGCCCCGAGTATGAGCGCTGCCATACCACCGAGAACCAGAACAATGCGCATGAGGGGCGCGGTGCGTGGGTTCGTAAAGAGTTTTTTCCAGCGAGAATCAGATGAATCGTTAGGCTCGGAGTCTGATTCTGAAGGGACCGCTCCGTTTTCACCCGTTGCGTGAGCAAGAGAATCGCGGACCACGTATACAATAAAGGCGGCGAGACCAGAGACCAGAATGAATCCATCAACTCGAGAAATCAGCCCGTCAAAAGCTAAAAAGTAGAACAGACCCGTAACCGCGAGCATCATCGGATATTCCCTCTGAAGAGTCCCTTTATCTACCACCAGGGGAAGTAGAATGGCACTGATCCCGAGTATAAGCCCAATGTTGGCGATATTCGAGCCAACAATATTACCGATCGCCAGGCCATCTTCGCCTCTGAGTACAGCAATAACGTTCAACAGAAACTCGGGCAGAGAAGTACCCAGGGCGACGATTGTCAGCCCGATGATCAGTGGCCTGATTCCAAATTTCCGGGCTATCTGAGAGGATCCATCGACCAGCCAGTTAGCTCCCAGGGTGAGGATGCCGAGGCCGAGAATAAAAACGATGGAGTGGAGAAGCATTCGATGCGTACTTGGATCACGAGGCCAAGGAGGCCTCCAAACTATTCAGCACGTTTTCGCAGAATATCGCCGGTAAAATGTCCGGGTAGAAGTTCGGATGCGCGCATACTTCCGGGTGGCTCATTTCCGCGATCCATCCAAACAGTGGCATCAGGTGCAAGTTCCAGAATCACCTGTCTACAAGCACCACAAGGAGTTCCGCCTGGCTCTTTCGGGCAGGACACGAAGATCTGCTGAATGTCTGAGAAGCCGTACGAAACCACCGTTGAGAGAACATTTCGCTCGGCACACAGGATCTGCGACCAGTCGGGGTGCTCCACGTTGACACCTGGAAGGTGATGCCCCTTCTTGGTCCGGACGACACAGCCCACAGGAAAATCTGATTCGGGAATATGAGCCAACTCAGAGATTTCTCTCGCCTCCCTCGCGCCGCTGGCGGGATCATCGCCCCAATCTGGAAGGAGGGGAGACAGTACTTCTCTGGGATCTGGGAGATCATGAGTGGTCGTTAGAGCATCCGTCGTAAAGGACTTCCATTCGAAATTGGGCATGGAGGCGGCGTACGTCATGTCGGACCGGTTGAACGGCACGCTGGATACGATCGCGCAGATATCCACTCTTCCGATTGCATGCAGAGTGGACACAGCATTGATGAGAGGGGAGATAGTGAGCGAAAAGGACGCGTTCTCCACCCGCACACCAGGCACCGTCGCTCCATCCTCTAGAAGAACCACGACGGCTTGTTGCAAGCCCGTGTACGGCGAGTACGACCGGGCGGCTGCAGTCACTGCTAGATCTCGCAGAATCGATATGGTATCTTTCTCTTGAATCACTCTTTTTGAGGTCGGGAGCAGCATAATACGAATGCCATGGACGATTCTTCGTCAGAGGGCCGCCGACATCAGATGAGATTGACATCAAATCGACAGGAGCAGGTGTCGCCACCGTTGTATGGCATGATGGGAGAGGGTAATTTTGTGGTCAGATAAGAATCGTCGTGGATCTACCCAAGGTGATGATTATCAGTATTGCCGGGATGGCGGAATAGGTAGACGCAACGGACTTAAAATCCGTTGGGCGAAAGCCCGTGCGGGTTCGAGTCCCGCTCTCGGTACAGACATAAAAACAGGCTCTAAATGTCCTTTATTCGTTATTTTAGCGCCACTAAAATTTCTGCTGGAGATCTACCGACCAGGGACTGTCAGTGTGCTCCGCCGCCTCGGAAACGTCGACTGACGCGCTATTCCGAAAGCGTGCTCTGCCAGTTCGACCAGATAACGATTTCCGAAAGGTCGTACCTGAGGCCGTTATCAGAAACGAAAACTTTGTCTCCGTCTGGATGAACGGTAAAACCGGAGGGGAGGTGTACGGTAGGAAAGGAGGAGACGATTCTTTCTGAAACGAGAACAGGAGCGGTTACAGATCCTGTATTGTCCACGTCCACCAGCTCCAATCTCCCCGTACTGTTCATATACCACAGCCGGCTGCTGTCCTGGCTCCAATTTGGAAAATTTCCACCAGTTGTAGACACGGGAATGCGGGTGGTCATCGCCGGGAACGGTCTGATGAATACCTCCTTCTTAGAAGAAGTAGATCCGCCGACATAGGCTATCCAACGACCGTCGGGACTGACGCGAGCCATGAATACATTGGCTTCGCCCTTGAGTAATTGGGTTGCTTGTTCGTTCGGTTCGATGGGGTACTTCCACAAACTCTTTTCCGCTTGTGAATTCTGGTTTGTTAAAATCAATAGGACAGCAGATCGATCGGGCAGCCATTCCGGATAACTCGCCCCACGAGCTATCGAATCTCGCAGGATTACGGATTCATCGGATTTGACAAATCGCTCGTACAGATTTCCTTCTGGATAGGCCAGATAGACGAAACTTCCGGAATCCGGAGACCAGTCAAAATGGAATGGAAGGGGCTGCGTGGAAATCAGTTCGTCGACTCCTCTGTCGATGTCATACAGGAGAAAATCTCCCCCGCTACGCGCCAGATACTTTCCATCGGGTGAATATTGAAACATCCAGTAATCTCCTGGTATTGTGAGTTGATTCAGCACCTGACCAGTCATATTCAACGTGGTGTAGTCATGCCAGACCTTTTTCTGCCTTCTCAGATAAATCAGAAGATTCGGCCTCGCCACATACATGGTGTAATTCTGATTCGAAGAGATCTCCTCGACCAGGGAGACGGGGACTCCAACAAGTTCGCGACGCTTCAGGTCTATGTCTTGCGCAAACAGAGCGCTATGTGCCGCTGTCTCATTCCGTACGCGATAGCCCTCTCTACCTCTGCAGTTTGAACGAGATCTTCGTACCCGACTTTTCTTGCGACGACTTCGTAGGTGCCCGGGAGGAGAGTGAAGACCATCGGCTCAGACGTAGTCCCGACCACCGAGGTGATGTTGTGGACCTCGATCTCAATTCCGATCTCAGTCACAAGTACTTCCAGGTAGCCGTGCTGCGCGCTTGCGGGAGCGACGCATAAAAGCAGAGCCAAAAACAGGAATTTGCGCATAGAAGCGAAGAGTGTAGGATAGAACTTCAAGCTCTGGTAGCTAGATAACCACCCATTTGTCGTTCAATTCCGCGGATCAATATGTTCAGTATCACCCCAATTTGCAATTAAACTGGAGTATTCTGATTGAAAGAGGATCTGAAAAACACAGACCTCTCTAGCCATGCGTACGCAATATTATCCAGGATTTGCGCTCTGGCTTGATAATAGGCAACTACCGCATGCAGCAGTTCAGGTCGAGCGCGGAAGTAAATTCCTTTGGATGGCTGTGGACATGGATCTGATTCTGGATTCTCCCGCTGCGGCGATGGAAGCCCGGCAGTTTTTGAGCGAGCTGGCTTCTCGAGCACTTATTTCGATCCAATTCGATAGCCGGAAAGGTCACGAGACGATACTGAATGTAACAGAAGTGGTTACATTTAATAGTAATTTGGCGAGTCTAAGGCGATTTTAGAGCCTTCAATCTATCCAAAGGTCGATATTAGAATTGTTTTTACGCTTGCCCATGCATTGTTCGTTTGATTCGACAGTGAACCGAGTGTAGGTTGAGCAGTCGAACCCCTTGGATCGAAGTGGGACTATCATGGGCGCTGCGAGGACACATCTGATACGAACTGTGACCATGATTACTGCCGGCATGCTTGTTCTGGCGGCCTCTGTGATCTCAATCGAAAATGCGTACGCGCAGCGGGTAGCCGCCTCTCCACCTGCGGGAAATTCTCAAGCTGAAATTCGAATCCCTTCTTTTTTTTCGGCAGCATCCAATAAGCAGCGTCGAGAATCAATAATCGAACCTACCGATGCTGAACGATCAGGAGAAGGCGACAGTATCGTGCGGAAACGATTCGATAACCACGACTGCACCAGTCAGGATATTGCAGCACTCGCTGGAGCTACACTCATCGACTATTTGCTATCACATACGGTTGCAGACTGCTTTTACGACTTCCTTTTCGTGTTCGATCAAAACCTGGCCCAGGTTTTCACCGATGTAAACATGCAAATAGTTATGCTTGCTGCACAAGAACGTGTCACAGCATATGACGGGACGAATGCGGTCGGACTCCACCAACTCTGGTATTTCATTCACGCAGGCTATTTCCACGAGTTTTATGAGGACGACGTGGGTCCCTTCAATGATGATACTCGAGATCAAATAATTGCCGCGTCTCAGGAATTTGAGCTGAACAGCAACATTTTCGCGCTCAACGAGGAGGCAGCCGACATCCTGGGTGAGTGGCTCATTATTCTCGACAATCCCGGTGTGAGGGAGCATTTTCTTGATGTTATCAAACAGGTGCTCCTCAATATGACTGCTGAGCGCGCCAATTCGTTTACACAGCGATGGGCCTACAATAAAGTGTTCTTCCTCATGTTTCGAGGAATCGCCAACAATGATGAGCCTTACAAGGACGCTCTGGCTGCAGACGGTGAGATGGTCTCGGTTCTCAAGCAAGCCGCCTTGTACGAGTTCTTGTACCCCGATTACTCCTATCTGGTGGAAAACGCAATCGGTGAGACCACCAGACTGGCCGAGATTGAATTCCTTCGAGCAGAGGTCGTAACAGCACTGGCTGATCTTCTTTCTGCCTATCCTAGACTCAGCACCCCCTACTTGAAGGTTGTTAGTGGTCTCACTCAGTACGCAGACTGCAACGATTTCGGAATATGCGGAATCGGCGACGAAGTCACCGCGCTTGTTTTCCCTAACCGCTTCGTATTTGATGATGGAAAAATGGTCGTGGAAACGCCCCTGACCGAAGGAGTCGTGCAGGTCCTTTATCATGCCGCCAAGCAATCCCAATCCCAATTCTTCCGACTCATCGAATCGATCAGCCCCGTCGCGCTTGATGTGAACGAGACCATCACAATGAGGCTATATGGTTCGAGAGATGCGTACGAGACGTATCAGGGATTCCTGTACGACCTCCCTACTGATAATGGTGGCATTTACATTGAGTCGGGAGCCACGTTCTACACCTACCAGAGAACACCCCGGGAGAGTATCTACAGTCTGGAAGAGTTGTTCCGGCATGAGTACATCCACTACCTGGCGGGGCGCTTCATAATAAATGGTTCATTCGGAGGAACCGAGTTCTACCAGAACTGCCTATTGACCTGGTTCGACGAGGGGTTGGCAGAATTCTTGGCGGGCAGCACACAATCTGATGGAGTGAAGGTGCGACGCTTGATTGTGGATCAGGTGTCCGGAGATGGACTCGATCGGATGACAGCGGATGAGACGATTGGCTCTTGTTACAGCAGCGGATTTACCTTCTACAGATACTCCAGTATGCTTTTTTCGTATCTCTATGAGGAAGATCGATCCGAGCTGAAGGCGATTGTCGATTTGATCACAGCAAGTGATCTTGCTGGATACAACAACGCCCTAATCAATATGAAGTCCGACGCGGCGCTGGAGGTGGCGTACCAGTCGTTTATTGACCAACAAATCTCTTCGATCACCGAGCTTCAAGATCCATCCACTGACTTTCCGGCATTGGTTACTCTGACGACGGATCTGCCCTCGGAGTTAGAATCAAGTTTCCGCGATCTCAGTGCCGATTCGCTAGCGGTCTGCAATGTGGACGCCACCGAATTGAACCACCGGTTTGGTTGTCAGGGAGAAATCTCGGGCACCACTCTCGACTCCCAGATATCCGGTTCTTCGAACTACTATTTCAACGAAGTCCTGGATTCGTGGATTGAAGGTGGAAATGCATTTACCGCCATCAACAATTTTCAGGGAATGAATTGTCATTTTTCGGAGATTACGGATACTCCGGGAGCGATAGAGGGAGATTTTGCGACCTCCTACTCGTGCATTGGTCCTCTTAGAAATTCCAGCACTGCCCTTGATTCGGATCAGGACGGCACCCCGGATACCGAGGACGATTTCCCTTTTGACAATCTGGGCTGGCAGGATGCCAACGGAAATGGAATCCTGGATCCTGAAGAAATTCCCGACGCAGATGGTGATGGGATGCCCGACGGTTATGAAAGGGCATTTGGATTTAATCCTGAGGACCCATCAGATGCCCTCGAGGATGCGGATTCTGACCTCGTGGACAATATAACGGAATATCAACGCGGCACGGACCCGTTGGACGCCAACTCAACCCCGGCCACTGTGGATCTGAGGGGCTTTCTGAGAAACGACAGTTTTGATCCGACCGTTAACGTTGCGAACTCGGTAATCATATATGCAAATCTCAGATTTTCTGGAGACCTGGCTTCAAACACACAGCTGCACTACTCATCCTCCAGACAAATGAGGGTTGAAAGATTCGAGCTCGGCGGAGCCAACTGCACGCTGCTCGCCGGCGATGGCAGCGGAGGGACGCTCGATTGCGGAACGCTCACGGACGGACTGGATATTTTCCTCTACATGACCCCTCTCCAGGCATGCCAGCTGGAATTCTCGATAGAGTGGACTTCTGACGAAGTGGAGTTGGATCCGGATGACAATTCCTTGTCGCTTTACTTTTTTGTGAGTGGGTGTCCCGCGGCGGTTCCGCCAGTCCCCGATGTCACTGCATCCGATAGCACCTACTCTGATCGGGTTGAGCTGTCCTGGCCAACGTTTTCAGAAACCGCATACTACGAGATTTACCGGAGTGCCATCGATGACAGCACGGGTGCAGCACTCCTGGACACGACATCCGTAGGGATCTATCATGATAGCTCACTTGTGACGAGCGAAGTCTTCTACTATTGGGTGAAGGCTTGCAATGATCTGGGTTGCAGCCCGTTCAGCATGAGTGATGCAGGGTCTCTTGGGGCTATAGGAGTTAGCGTAGACTCTGACACTGTACCAAACAATTTTAGTCTATTGCCAAACTATCCCAACCCGTTCAGTAGCACGACTAGGATCCGCTTCGATGTGTCGGAGGCTGCACTTGTCGTCATCAAAGTGTATGATACCCTCGGTCGAGAGGTTGAGACCATTGTGGATCGACAGTACTCCCCGGGCAGATACACCTTCCATTTCCGTGCCCGTGGCTTGCCAAGTGGGGTATATCTGTACCGGATGACGGCGGGAGCATTCACGCGGAGCGATAAAATGGTACTGATGCGGTGATCATTTCAGAGGGCGGCCTTGCTTGTTGGAGATCCTCGTGCGCACGATATTCAGCCTCCCCACTACACTGCTCTTACACCCACCGTCATGAAGACCACGCGGACGAGCTATGAACCCACAAAACGGCACATTCAAGAAGCGCGGAATAGACTATGAAGTCCCGGAAGAGATGTTCACCCTCACCGGCGACTACTATCACTCTGAGGAAATCTATCAGAAAGAGCTCGAAAAGATTTTTTATAAGCGCTGGCAACTCGCCTGTAGGGAAGAGCAGATTGTGGAGCCCGGAGATTATCTAACCGTTCCGGTCGGTGAAGAAAGTGTCATTGTTTCCCGCACCAAATCAGGTGACATCAAAGCCCATTTTAATGTATGTCGGCACCGCGGGACCCGGATATGCGTGGAAGAGAAGGGCCACTTCGCAAACGAGATCATTCAGTGTCCATATCACGGGTGGCAGTACGATCTAGACGGAAACCTGAAAGGCGCCCCATTCATGCGAGACGTACCCGGCTTCGACAAGGCGGACTATGGATTGCACCCGGTGAACGTCCGGCAATGGGGTGGATTCGTGTTCATAAATCTGGCGGAAAATCCGATGCCGTTTGAAGATGAGATGGGAGCCCTGATCGGACGGTTCGAGGCCTGGAATCTCCCCGAGCTTCGCATCGCACATCACATTCCATATCGGCTGAAATGCAACTGGAAACTCATCCTCCAGAATTACCAGGAGTGTTATCATTGCCCGGGAGTGCACCCTCTCCTCGCTGACTGGACTCCGTTTCAGAACGCGGTGCACGACTGCATGGAGGGTGCCGTGATTGGTGGCTACATGACGATGACGAGGGAGCGAGGGAGCATGACGATGGATGGGGAGGCAGCCGCACCTCCCGTCTGCGACGTCGCAGGCGAAGACCTGCAGCGCGTGCATTACTACTCCGTCTATCCGAATCTTTTGCTGTCACCCCATCCAGATTTCGTCTTGTATCACCTGATCAGACCCGTTGGTGTTGGGGAAATCACCAATGACTGCTATTTCCTGCTACATCCCAATGTGATCGGTGACGCGGAAAAAATGGAGCGCTTCAAGTCTGCAATTGAGTTCTGGGACATGACGAATCTCCAGGACTGGGCGGTGTGCGAGCAAATGCAACTGGGAACGGGCTCGCGGCGATTCGAACGGGGACGATATGCTCCGCAGGAGGACATTCTTTACGCGCTGGACCGGGAAGTGCTGAAAGCTCTCGAAGACTAAGAGTCGGGTGGGATAATTCCCCAGGACTGCTTAGAACGGGACACAAGCTCAGCCGTGCTCGGCCCGCGGTGTTACTCGCCGAGAGGATTGCTCGCAGAATCCCCCGCAGAGACCTCTTCTTTGTTTGACATGACCAGCGTTCGAATCGGGAATGGAATTTGGATTCCCTCATCATTAAATCGGGCGTGGAGTCTCTTGATGAACTCGTGTCGGATGAGGAATTGATCCGTAAACTTGTTGGCTGGCAAAAGGACATCGAAGTCAATACTTGATTCCCCAAAGTCCCTGTAGCGTACCATGGGAGACTCTTCAGGCTTTTTCCCAGTCACGGCCTCGAGGGCTTGTTCAGCCACTTCAATCGTAACACGCTCTACCTCCTCAAGAACACTGTCGTAGCTGACCCCAACACGTACGGTGATCCACAGATTCGTTCTCGGCAGGCTATAGTTGGTCACGATCGATGACGCGAGCACACTGTTGGGTATTACAACCAGATTCCGGGAAGGGAACGTGCGAATGGTTGTATGGCGCGCCTTTACATCGGTGACGAACCCTTCCTCTCCTCCGGACAGTCGCAGATAGTCGTTAGGTCGAACTTGGCGGGAGAGAATGATGGAAATACCCGCGAACAGGTTACCGAGCGTATCCTGAAGCGCCAGAGCAACAGCCAGACCTCCTATGCCCAGCGCCGTAATCAGCGGGGTAATCTCAATGCTCAAATTCTGGAGAACCAGGAACAACCCGAGTATGAAAATGACCAGTTTAACAAGGTTGTTAACCAGCGTCGTAGACGCACGGCGAGTACCACCACGGCTCGTGAATTGGTCAACCGCGCCGGAGGCCCACCGCATGGCCACGAGAGTCAGGGATGCGATTATTGCGACCGTCAGAACATTCCCCAAAATCACGCGAATGTATGGATCGACGCCGCGTACGAGCATCGCGCCCCACAAACCGGCCGCGGTTCCCCAAATGATGGGCATCCGATGCAGCCCGACAATCACCAGGTCGTCCCAGGGCGATTTGGTGCGTTTCGCGATTTTAAGGAGCGCGCGGACCAGAATCAGTTCGGTGAGCACACCCAACAGGAATCCACCCAGGATCAAACCGACCTGAAGTACCCAGGGTGTATCAGTGAGGAATTCTAACATGGTAGCTGAGTTGCCGGTTCGAGATGCCGTCGATCACCCTGCAAGGATAAGAACGATCGTACCGTCCTACGAATGAAAAATCGAGCTACGGCTCAATCGCTTGTCTGATGAGGTGAATCGATTGTTTTTGCTACGTCCGCGGTAGATATTGTGGCCTTCTTTCCCCCACCACAGAGGACATTATGAACGGACGCATCGCGTGGAGCAATAGCTTCGCTGTAGTACTTATTGTTGGACTACTTTCTACGATCGCCCTGATCACCAATACGGCCAGTGCTCAAGACGCGGAAAAGCCAGAAGAAACCGCTGAGCCGGCGCGCCCCACAGGAGTTCTTCCTGCTCCGGATCGCGGTGAAAATGAAGGGGCAGGTCCGTTTGATCGCCTGATCATTCGCGGCGTGACTCTCATTGATGGTTCCGGAGCGCCACCACGTGGGCCCGTGGATATCGTCATCGAGGGAAACCGAATTGCTTCGATTCGTGGAGTGGGGACACCAAACGTTCCGATCAACGAAGAGCGCAGGCCCGGTGATGCGGACTACGAGGTCGATGCGAATGGCATGTACCTCATGCCCGGAATTGTCGATCTGCATGTGCATACGGGAGGGCTGCCCAAGGTCCCGGAAGCCGAATACGTCTACAAACTGTGGCTAGCCAATGGGATTACGACGGTGCGTGGTGTTTCGACTGGTCCGTTCGAGTGGTCACTGAAAGAGCGGGAACGCAGCGCCAACAACGAGATCGTTGCTCCTCGCATCGTGTCCTATCACCGCCCGGGAAGTAATGCCGGAGATTGGGAAGGGAGCACCAATACACCTGAAGGAGCGCGTGATTGGGTGAGATATGCTGCGTCCAAGGGCGTGGATGGGCTAAAACTGGGTTCCTACCGTCCGGAAATCATGGAAGCCTTGCTGGATGAAGCCAACAAACTGGGGCTGGGATCGACCGCTCATTTGGGGCAAACAGGCGTGGCTCAGATGAATGCTCTCGATGCCGCGAGGTTGGGTTTGGGAAGTATGACCCATTTCTATGGTCTTTTCGAGTCCATGTACAAGGGACACGACATTCAGCCCTGGCCCATCGACATGAACTACAACGATGAGCAGTTCAGATTCGGGCAGGTCGCGCGGCAGTGGAATCTGATCCATCCTCCTGGAAGTGACGGCTGGAACGCGCTTCTGGAAGAGTTTCTTGAGCTGGATTTCTATTTGAATCCGACAATGACGATCTACTCAGCCGGACGCGACGTGATGCGTGCGCGAACAGCGGATTGGCATGAACTTTACACCCTTCCTTCGCTCCAGGATTTCTTCGATCCCAGCCGCCTGGATCACGGCTCCTATTTTTATGACTGGACGACGCACGACGAAGTCGCGTGGAAGAATTTCTATCGAGTCTGGATGCAGTTCTTGAATGAGTACAAGAATATGGGTGGCAAGGTAACCGTAGGCTCAGATTCTGGATACATCTACCAGCTCTATGGATTCGGTACCATCCTCGAACTGGAATTGCTCCAGGAAGCCGGCTTTCATCCTCTTGAGGTGATTCGAGCCGCGACCATGCATGGAGCGATGGAAATATTCAAGCCGAAGGGCGAGCCAATTGAGTACGGCGTTATCAGAACGGGTCTTCTGGCCGATATGATCATCGTTGAAGAGAACCCGTTAGCGAATCTGAAGGTGCTCTATGGCACAGGCGCTCTCAAACTCAACGACGAAACGGGTAAGCCTGGGCGCGTGGGAGGCGTTCGCTACACTATCAAGGATGGCATCGTGTACGATGCGAAACAGCTCCTGCGAGATGTCGCGGAAATGGTGGAGAATCAGCGCGAGGAGAGTGCCAACAACTGATCCAGGCCTGCCGCGAGACTTTATCGCAGTGGAAGGGATATATGCAGGTGGTCGGCCGTGCCGGAATGTCTCAGGGTCCGAAATCCGAGAATCTTGAAATAAAGGGAGGTCAGCCGATTTCGAAACTCGGTTCGGCCGAGGCTTCGGAGATCGAGGGCGTGTACATAGCCGTCCGCCTGTTCTAAATGCAGCGATCCTGCGTTTGAGGACAGGCCCATGGCCGCATAGTCTTCCACAACTCTTTCCGAAGCAGTGATGACGGCATCCGAGTCCACGAGCACCATCGATGAAACAGCCAATCTCAGCATGGGGTGCAGCGACCGATAGGTCGTCTGTATTTCCGGATTCTTGACGTTGTCGGCAGACACGTATGGGAGCGTAAATCCAACGTAGAGGCCAGCCAGGACCAGGGAAACGCGGAAGGTGCCTCCCGGGAGTGGGATCTTGATCCTTTTGCTTACTCGCCAGATTGCCAGCAGAATAAATACACCTGCGCCAATGCCTGCAGCGGCAATGCAGAGCCAGACGGGCAGTTCTGTCAGCCGATACAGGACGGTCGACCCCTTTAATAGTGCGACAAAGGGGAGAAGTCCGAGTACGATCGGCGGCACAACCCATCGAGCTACGCTCCACCAGAACGGTCTCTTCTTGCTGGGCTTGCTCTTTTTTCCGGGTGCATGCTTGTCGGTCTTCTTGCTCGCAGTGCTGCCAGCAAGATTCATCAGTTCGGCCAGGGCTGCATCGACCTCGTTCTGCTCCTTCATAAACCGGATTACGGCATGATCGTGGGTTGGTTACCCCTGTGAAGTCAGCCGGCTGGGCAATTAATCTGCGCAGCGTTGGGCCAAGAGCTCGAGAATGTGGAGGTCGTCTTCGCCATCCTGACGGAGCCTTCTTCCGGTTTCCCGGTCGAGAATATCCAACTCTACTGGAATGTATCTACCCCTTGAGTAGATAAGAGAGTACGATTGAATGTCAGCCGTGTACCTCTCCCGCTTACCGGGTTTACGCTTCACGTTCTCCAGTTTAGCGATGGTGTTCTCATCCCAGAAGTCCACGCGGATGAACTCGTAGGCGGGATCCAGAAGACGCATGTCCTCGAGATAATCCGCAAGCCTAGTATCCTGTGGCTCGTCCATTGTAGCTCCTTGAGTCCGCCGCGCCATATTTCAACCCCTCTTCCCAGTCTATCCAGATGCCCATGGCACTCCCCTGACCACCCCTGTGTCTAATCTCGTGCCCCAGCAATTTGTAGAGAGCCTCCGTATCAGCGGAAAAGTATCCACGCTCAAAACTGGTGATATCAGGCAGCCACTGGTGGTGGATGCGTGGGGCCTCGATGGCCCTGGCAATATTCATGTCGTGATCTATCACGTTCAGGATCACCTGGAGCGACGTATTGATGATCGTTCTTCCGCCCGGGCTTCCAATAGCCATGACGGGACGTCCGTCCTTGGCCACTATGGTCGGCGTCATGGAAGACAGCATGTTTTTTCCGGGAGCCGTGAGATTCGGCGGTGTTCCGATGTGACCCGCTCGATCGGTTCGACCAGGAATGGGATTGAAGTCTCCCATTTCGTTATTCAACAAAAACCCCGCTCCTTCCACAACAATCATGTTTCCCCAACCATTTTCTAACGTGTAGGTTAGTGAAACCGTGTTTCCATCGGCATCCACCACCGAAGTATGCGTCGTTTCCTCGCTTTCAAAAGCTATCTGGCCATTGAATTTGGATGAATCGCTTTCGGACGCCTTGTCCATGTTGATGGATGCTCTGAGGTCATTTGCATGATCTTTTGAAATTAACCAATCGACGGGCATGTCGGGGTTGAAGTTTGGGTCCCCGACATGTTCAGCGCGGTCTGCGAAGGCGCGTCTCATGGACTCGGTCAAGAGATGCAGATACGCCGCTGAATTATGGCCCATCGCACCCAAGTCATATCCCTCGAGTATGTTCAACATCGTAACCAGCGCAATTCCTCCAGAACTCGGAGGACTCATGGAATAGATGTCATAACCGCGATAGGTGCCGTGTATAGGTGCCTGCTCGTTTGCCGTGTAGCCTGCCAGATCCGCCTCCGTGATCAGACCACCGTTTTTAGCCATGAAATTTGCTATCAACCGAGCGGTCTCCCCCTTATAAAAACCGTCAGCACCATTATCCCGGATGCGCTCGAGAGAATGGGACAGATCGGTCAGGATCATTAGCTCACCCGGCTCATGAAAGTCCGTCCCATTTTTCAGATAGCCCGCCGCAGTAGCGCTGTAGATCGGGTCGGAAGCGGCCATTCTTTTGATAGTCCGCTGCGCGCTCATCAGGCCGCGGTTGAAGGGAAAGCCATCGCGGGCCAGCCGAACCGCCGGTTCGAGCAGTTCTTCCCACGGCATCGAGCCAAGACGTTCGTGCGCTAGTGCCAGACCGGCCACCGTGCCAGGAATACC